>Ga0233429_1003326_pt1 | contig 15314 bp, 13 predicted proteins | sample SI_118_April2016_3_FD_179879 | JGI IMG/M metagenome (GOLD analysis project Ga0233429, IMG submission 179879) | Seawater microbial communities from Saanich Inlet, British Columbia, Canada - SI_118_April2016_135_MG | ecosystem: Environmental > Aquatic > Marine > Inlet | place: Canada: British... | reverse complement strand
TTGGTATGGATGTTTCCACACAATGGCAACAATTAGCAGACAAATACGGTCTAAATATAAATATTTTGGGCTTACCTGCACTTAGTAGTTACACTTTTAATTCGCCTAATATGCTGGCTTATAAAACTTTAGTTACACAAGAAATGCTAAAAAAAGGCTATCTTGCAACTAATAGTGTTTATTCGTGCATTAATCACAATAAGCAGATAGTTGACAGTTATTTTATTGCACTTGACCCAATATTTGCAGTTATTAAAGAATGTGAAGATGGCAGGGATGTTTATTCATTATTAGAAGGCCCGGTAAGTCATAGCGGATTTGAGCGTTTAAACTGATAAAATTAGCTTTTTATGTAGAAAAAAATGTATTAAATATATGACATATTTTGTCTTTTTAGTATAAGCGTAAAAAATAATAGTTGTATTTGTAACCAGTTAGGATAAGGGTAATTTGGTAGATTAGATTTTTTATAAATCTTGAATTCACATCATAAGTGCAACACTCTTTAGTCAGTCAAAAAGGTATATTAATACTCCTTGAATTTGCACATTAAGTGCAATTATTTCTAGTAAATTAAGCCATAATATATTTCACTTATATAAACAATAGTTTTATTAAATTTCAGAATTAGCAATATGTTTAACAAAGTTAAATCCTTCACGTCCAAAATATTTACTAAATTAATTACTGTTTTAATATTAAAGGAGCAATATGCTGTATTAGTATTATTAATTATATTAAACATAAAAGAAAAGAGTAATGGTAAAAACAGGTATCCCTTCTCTAGCCCTAACAATAAAATAACAGTTTTAGCTTTAGATAGTGATCGATATAGGGGAGACCTGGTAGCTTTATCGTATCACCCAAAAATTAGAGTTCTTTTTATGAAACAAAACCCTCCAGGATGGTTAATTAAACCGTTCTATAGTGAGTTAAATATTGGAAGATATATCAATGCAGAAAAGAACAGTATTGACGACATTAATCATAAAAAAGCATATGATTTTATGTATAAGTTTTTGTCTATATTCTATAAATATGTTGCAGTTGATTGTGTAACAACAATTAATTACAGGTATTTGGAAGATTATAACTGGAGTAAGGTATCTGACGATTTAGGGGTGCCATTTATAATGTTATATAGAGAGTGCCTCCTTGCATCAGATAGGATTTATGATCATGTTGTACGCAGGAAGAAAAATGAATTCGGAAGGTTTGTCGGATCTCATATTATTGTACATAATGAAAAGTGTAAACAATCATTCATTGATAGTGAATTTGCCACTCCTGACCAAGTAAGTGTGGCTGGTGCATTAAGAATGGATAATTTTTTGAAATTAATTAGACAAAATAAGGTTAAATCGCCACATGCAAGTAAAAAGAAGTTTATATTGTTTTATTTCCCGCATGATAACGGTTTGTTCGGTAGAAAATACAGGAAAAACTATAAAGGGTGGCTTTACAACTCAATTTGGAGTAGTAGGGACAAGTTATTTATAGATCTACATAATGCAATTATTGAGCTTGCTTTGGAATATCCAGATATTGAATTTATTATCAAACCAAAAGATGTAATGGTTAAGAATAAATCATGGGATTTTTATAAAGACGTTGTTAATAAGTCCAATATAGATATTAAAAAATTACCTAACTATAAGGTAGATGTAGATTTAAATGTTAGTGACAGTATAGTAAAATCTAGTGTTATTTGTGCTTTACAATCATCGACAGTTGTTGAGTCTGCTTTTGCAGGCAAAAGGTTAATATTACCATTATTTCATGACTTTTTAGATTCACCCCATTTTGATAATTTTTACTGGAAAAATGATTTAGAGTTATTTGACGTTGCTACTGATAAAAATCAATTTAAAATATTATTTAAAGATATTCTTAACAATCCAAAAATATCTCAAGATATTGAGAATAAAAGAATAGAGTTGTTTGATAGGTGGTTTGGCAATGTCGAGGGTAATTCACTAGATAAATATTACAATATAATCAAAAATATTACACAGTAATTTGGTATTTAATATGCATACTTGGAAAAAACGGTTAAATAATTACGGGCTATCTGATTCAGTAATTCTTCTTCTTCTTGTTATAACTGTAGTTTCAGTAATATCTGAAATTATTAGCATAGGAATATTTCTACCACTATTTGAATTAATAAATCAGAATGGTGTGGAAAGTTTATCAAATTCAGATTCTGATTTAGTAAAACGAATATATAGTTTTACAAGTTTAATTGGTCTAGATTTAACTATTGAAATATTACTGTTCTCATCATTTATACTTTTTCTATCTAGTAAAGTCTTGACGTATATAAACGTATACATTCAACAATATTATCGCGGCATAATTATTAAGTCCATGAAAGATAGATTGCTTAGTAATTATTTAAGAGCTGCATCATCATATCATGATACTGTTGGCATTGGCGATTTCACCAATAGTTCGTCTGTTGAATTGCCATTAGCTGTGAGTGGAATAATGCTACCAATTAAACTGGTTATTACAGTTGTTTCAGGCTTAGGATCCATTGCTCTGCTATTATTTATATCTCCACAACTAACTTTTATATCAGTATTTGTTATTGGTATTGGTATTTTACTACCTGCTAGATGGGTTAAAGTAACAACCAAGGTGGGTAGAAAGAATAGGCATTACAATTCTGTTGTTACTGATTTCCTGCTTAATCGTCTACAGTCTCCTAGGTTGGTTAGGTTATCAAATGCTATAAAAATGGAGGAAGATGAGTACTTTACTCTTACGGAGAAACAACGCAAGCTATCCTTGATAATATACCTTCTTAAGGCCCGCATCAACCTTGTATTGGAACCGACAATAATTGGTATTAGTTTGTTAATGTTTTATGTAGCTTTGGTATCTCTAAAAATGCCAGTTAGTTTAATATTGTTATATATGGCTGTAATGATGAGAATTGTACCAATTGTAACAAATATACTTAAACAAAAGCAAAGTATTAATACTGCAACTGGACCTATACAAGCAATTGATAAGCTATTGAGTTCCATGAATGAAAACATTGATAATTATCAAGAGGGTGACTTAAATAAAGACTTGATAAATGAAATTAATACGGTAGAGGTATTAAGATTAGACAATATATCTTTTTTTTATAAAGGCTGTTTGAAACATACATTGTCAGATATAACATGCGTGTTTAAAAAATCAACATTAACTGCTATAGTGGGCCCTTCAGGTAGTGGAAAAACTACCCTTATAGACATTGTTTCAGGATACAGGTATTCAACAGCAGGTGATTTATTTATTAACGAAATTAATACAAATAAATACGACTATGAATTATTAATGAGACTTGTATCATACGTTCCACAGGTGCCACAAATATTTAATGGAATAACGATATATGAGCATATTGTTTATGGCAAGGAGGGTACAACTAAAGATGAGGTGATTAATGCATCAAAACTTTCCGGTGCATATGATTTTATAAAAAAGTTGCCACAAGGGTTTGATACAGTTTTGGGAGGTGTATCCTCAGGTATTTCAGGTGGTCAAAAGCAACGACTTGATTTATCAAGAGCCTTACTAAGGAATGCCTCTATACTTATTATGGATGAACCAACAGGTAGTCTTGATCCTATTTCCGAGAATAAATTTATGTTAAATATAAATAAAATTAGAAAGGAAACTAATAAGATTATAATTATAATTGCTCATCGGTTGCATACAATTATTGATGCAGATCAAATCATTGTCCTTGAAAATGGAAAAATAAGCAACATAGGAACGCACTCCGAGTTACTTTTGAATAATTCTTGGTACAAAGAGTCTATTGGAAAATTGTAAAATATTAAATGGAAGGACTTTAAGAAATATATATGTTTAAAACTAAAATATATGGTGCAGGATCAATTGGAAATCATCTGGCTCAGGCTTCACGTCGCATGGGGTGGAGTGTTGATATATGTGATATTGATGCTCAAGCTCTTAAAAGAACAAAAAATGATATTTATCCATCGCGTTATGGTGAGTGGGATAGTGAGATAGGATTATATAATTGTAACGATGTTCCAGTTGGAGGATATGATCTTGTGATTATTGGAACACCACCAGATAGTCATATGTCCTTAGCACGTTTGGCAGTTAAGGAGGGCGCTAAAATGGTATTAGTTGAGAAGCCGTTATGTACGCCTGATTTGGCTGGTGCGCAAGAGTTATTTGATGAAGCCAAGGATGCAGACTGCACTATTTTTATTGGTTATGATCATGCAATTAGTAAGTCAGTAGTGCACATGGCTAGGTTGCTAGAAAAAGAAATGGTAGGAAAGGTACAGACTATTGATGTTGAGTTTCGTGAATATTGGGGTGGTATTTTTGCAGCACACCCATGGCTAGATGGACCATCTGATACTTACCTAGGTTTCTGGGAAAGAGGTGGAGGAGCGTGTGGAGAGCACTCGCATGCGATTAATTTGTGGCAAATGTTTGCATATTCAGCTAAAGTTGGACGTATTGTTGAAGTAAATGCCAATATGGAATATGTAAAGGATAGCAAGGTGGATTATGATAGCTTGTGTTTAATGCAAGTTAAGACAGAGAGTGGAATGATTGGCCGTATTGTGCAGGATGTTATTACACAACCAACTGGTAAGTGGGCTAGAGCCCAAGGAAGTAGTGGTTTTGTTGAATGGTATTGCGGGAATAAACCAGGCATCGATACAGTTATTCTTATGGAAAATGATAAAGATACTAAAATAAAAGAAGTGTCAAAAACTAGACCTGATGATTTTTATGAAGAAATGAAGCATATTGAATTAGCAATAAAAAATAAAGATATTTATAATAAATCTCCTATTTCATTAGAGAGAGGATTAGAGACCATGATGGTTATTGCAGCAGCACACCTGTCAGCAAAAAGTAACCGAATAGTTTCTATAGATTATAGCCAGGGTTATGTGTACGAAGCACTATCTATTAAATAATTAGAGGTATAAATGAAAAAAATTGATTTTAAAAATTTATTTGTTTTAGATTTGGCAAATAATCATCAAGGTAGTGTTGAGCACGGACTAAAAATTATTAGAGAATGTGGAAAAGTAGCTCGTAAGCATAATATACGTGCTGTGATGAAGTTTCAGTTCCGTCAATATGACACCTTTATTCATCCTGATCATGTTGAAAATAGTGACAATAAACATATTCCACGTTTTATTTCTACACAATTAACACGAGAGAAGTGGCAGAGATTATTTGATGCAGTAAAAAATGAAGGCATGTTAACCATGTGCACACCATTTGACAATGAATCTGTTCCTATTATTTCAGATATGAATTTTGATTTTATTAAGGTTGCTAGTTGCTCTGCAAAAGACTGGCCTTTACTGGAAGAGATTGCGAAAGCATCAAAACCAGTTATAGCTTCTACTGGAGGTTTGACTCTAGATGATATAGACAATATGGTGAGTTTCTTTAGTCATCGCGGCGTTCAACTTGCACTAATGCATTGTGTGTCAATTTATCCAATACCTACAGAAGACTTTCATTTAAATCACATAGACACACTTAAGGATAGATATAAAGATCTTACCATTGGGTGGTCTACGCATGAAGATCAGAATGAAGTTGCCCCAGTTCAAATTGCAGTAGCCAAAGGTGCAGAAATATTTGAGAGGCATGTTGGCTTTGAGACAAAAGATATTAAATTAAACTTGTACTCTTCAACACCGAAACAGTTGGATAAATGGTTTGGAGCGTATAAATACGCAATGGATTTGTGTGGTTCAAAGACAGACAAATCTGATAGGCCTATTACTGATGTAGAGAGAGAATCATTAGAAGGTCTTCAAAGAGGGGTATTTGCAAAGAAAGAAGTTAAAAAAGGTGCGTTACTGAGTATTGATGATGTTTATTTTGCAATGCCATTTGTTCCAGGTCAAATATCTAGTGAATCTTGGGTTGATGGAGGGATTGAGGTAAAAAAGCCACTTAAAATTAATGAAGCAATTTTTCCAAGTGATATTGTTGTCACTAAAAACATAAATAATGCAGTGTTAAAAAAATCAATACATGAAGTTAAAGCAATGTTAAATCAAGCATCAATAGTGCTTAATAGTGAATTTGGAATTGAATTCTCCCATCATTATGGCGCTGATAAGTTTAGGAAAGTTGGTGCATTAATTATAGATTGCATTAATCGTGAATATTGTAAAAAATTAATTGTAGTTCTTCCAGGACAAAAACATCCATCGCATTACCATAAGCGTAAAGAAGAAACTTTTCAAGTATTGTCTGGCGTATTCGAGAGTGTAATAGATGGGCATCATAAAGTATTGCATCCTGGAGAGACTGCACTTGTTCAACCAGGTGTCTGGCATGAATTTTGGTCAGAAGATGGCTGTATCATTGAGGAAGTTTCGACAACACATTATGATGATGATTCAGTATATAACGATAAAAAAATTAATGATCTTGAAAGGAGCGAGCGCAAAACATTGGTAAAGAATTGGGGCAGGTTTGAGCTAGTTGAAGGTCAATAACTTTACATGGTTAAATGTGTTGTTTTTGACTTTGATGGCACCTTAGTTGAATCTAATGAAATAAAGAGAAGAACTTTTTATGAAGTGACTAAAAATCTTGTTGATGCAGATATTGTGCTCGATAAAATATTCTCTTCTCCTGATTCTGGAGATCGATACGATATTTTTGATACATTAATTATGGAGCTTAAGTTAGATAGAGAGGTTTTTGTTAGTGCATCCAAATTGTCTGATTCCTACACCAAAATATGTGAATATGAAATTTCACGTGCACCAGAAATTAAAGGTGTTGTTAAAACAATCAAAGAATTAAGAAGTTTAGGAGTTAAGGTGTTTATAAGTTCAGCAACACCAGAAAATACATTACAAAAAATTATAGATATGCGAGGTTGGAAAGGAATAATTGATAAAGCTTTTGGCTCTCCAGACAGCAAAGCAGATCATTTGCAAAAAATATCAGCACACTTTAAGTTTCTTCAGTCGGAGATTATTTATGTTGGTGATAGCGAGATAGATAAAAATGCAGCCTCATCAATTGGGTGTAAATTTGTTGGTATAGGAAGGGATTGGAGTCGTTTTAGAAGCAAACCACCCATTTTTCTAGATACACTTGAAAATTTTATTATAGAGTTGAAATTATGAAGCAATTGTGTGAAATTTGCGGAAGTAAATATCGTGAATTTTATAGCGGTGATATTAGAGATGGCGTTTATGGAGGAGTGAAACATTCCGCTATAATTTATGAGTGTAATGAATGCGGAGTGCAAAGGTTGCGAGAAAGTGACTGCATTCCTGATGAATATTATGAAACTGGTGAGTATAGAAAAAAGCTAGAAGAAAGTCTAAATGGGGAAAAGGCAGTTGTTGAGCAAGATAAAATGCAACACTTTACCCTAAAATCTATTTTTCCAACTTCATTGCGAAACAAGTCTGTACTTGACGTTGGTTGTGGTGTTGGCAGCTTGCTTGATATGTTGAAAAGTGTGAGTTTTAGTCAGATAGGCATAGAGCCGTGTGGACCATATTTAGAGTCATTGTCTAAACGAGGATATAAAGTGTATCCAAGCTTGTCTGATGCCGCAAAAGAGAACATTAATAGTATTGACTACGCATTCTCAATTCAGGTTATTGAGCATGTTAAAAATCCAATAAAATTTCTTAAAGAAATAAGAAGTATAATTAAGCCTGGAGGTAGGCTGTTGATTAGTACGCCTAATAGAGATGATATCTTAATGACCTTATTAAGTGATAATTTTTATCCATTTTTCTATAGAACACAACACCGCTGGTATTTTGATGAAAATAGTTTAACTAAATGTGCAGAGCTTGCTGGATTTGAGGTGGAGAGCTTTAATTTTATTCATAGATATGGCATGGCAAATACATTGTACTGGTTGAGAGATAAAATTCCAAACGGAAATATTAGAATAGATGGAATTAATAATATGGCGGATTCGTTATGGAAAACTTATCTTGAAAACAATAAACAGAGTGATACAATATTTATCAAATTAAAGATCCCTGAAAGTGATTAAAGATTTTTAGTTTTTTAAAAACAGATTGTAGTTATAGTTAGTATATAAAAAATGATAATAAACAGATTGCCATACCCTTTAAATTTGGAAGAATTTGATACTCTTAAAGAAGGTATTGATGATAACAACAATATTAAGGTTTTGGTAAATGAAAAACATGATTTTTGTTGTTTAGACCCTCTCCCAAAGTTTGATTATATAGATTATATTCCACGCGTAAAGAAACTAAATTTAGAAAAATATAAAAACAATACTCTATATTTCAAAAATAGACTAAAGAAGTTGCCACAAATTGAAAAATGCAGGACAATTGTCGAGATTGGTGCAAGTGATGGAAGTTTTCTTGAAGTTTTGGACAATAAATTTCCAGGAAAAAAATTATTTGCAATTGAGCCCGATACCTCTACTAAAATAAATAGGGAAAATAGAGGTATTTTATCGTTTGATAGTATTGAGGACTTTATTGAATTAAATAAAAAAGTTGATTTAGTATGTTTATTTCATGTGTTTGAACATATTGTAGACCCTAAGACCATACTACATTTAATTTCTCAAATTCTTAATGATAATGGTTTATTGATTATTGAGGTTCCATCATTAACAGACCCTTTAATAAGTTTATATAAAATACCTGAATTCTTAAGCTTTTATTATCAATCTCAACATCCTTATGTTTATACGGCTACTTCATTAAGTCGGGTTTTGGAGTCAAATGGATTTGATATCATTAGTACAATTCCGTTTCAAAGGTATGGACTAGAAAACCATGTCTCTTGGTTAAAAAATAAACTGCCTGGGGGAGATGGCATTATTCAAAAATTATTAAAAAATATAGATAATAACCATTATTGCAAGGCTTTAGAGGATATGGGAATGACAGATACAGTGATTATGGTTGCAAAAAAATCTCATAATGATTAATAATCTTAATGTGATAGCTATTATTCCAGCTAGAGGTGGGAGTAAAGGCGTGAAATTGAAAAATTTACGTACAGTCTGTGGAGTTCCTTTGGTTGCTACTGTTGGCAGGGTAATTAAATCTTTATCAGAAATTGATCGATCTGTTGTTTCGACTGATCATGAGGAGATAGCACGTGTTGCAGAAGATGCAGGTATTTCTGCCCCATTTCGTCGACCAGAAGAGCTATCAGGTGACCGAGTTGGTGATATTGAAGTATTGACACATGCTCTATTAGAAACAGAATTAATTGATAATGTTACTTATGATATTATTGTCATGCTACAACCAACTTCACCTTTAAGAGAATCAAAACATGTATCCGATGCAATTAATATGTTAGTAGATGAAGGGTGGGATGCAGTATGGACCGTGTCTGAAACCGATTCAAAATCTCATCCATTAAAACAGTTGATTGTGAATAATAATCGTCTTGATTATTATGATTCCAGTGGGAGTCAAATCATTGCTAGACAACAACTCAAGCCAATTTACCATAGAAACGGCATTGCTTATATTATTACAAGAGAATGCCTTTTAGGTAAAAAATCTATTAAAGGAGATAATACTGGTGCATTGATAATTAAAGGTGAGCATGTAAGCATCGATACTGAGTGGGATTTAAGCTTAGTTGAATTTATCTTGTCTAAAAGAAAAGGCGTTTTAAATTAAAGTATAAAGTACTCTAACATATGAAAATTTTTATACATATTGGTCTTTACAAAACAGGAACTACTTATCTTCAAAAGTCATTATTTAAAAATATTTCTGATTCTGAATTAATTTATAATCCAAGTAATATTATGGAATCTTTGTCCTTGGCACTTAAAGATTTGTATCGTTACAATAATTTAGAATCTAGTGTAATAAAACATCATATTGAAAGTATATCTAAAGAAGTTAATGTCTTGAGTACTAAATCTAATAACAAACCTCTTTTTATTTCTAATGAGGGTTTGTCGCAACGTTTTACTGAAAATGATTATTTATTACACTGCAAACTTTTGAAAGAAATTTTCCCTAATGCACAAATTTTTATTTTTCTTAGATATCAGATTGACTATATTGTGTCTTGTTATAAACACTCAATTTTGATGAAAAAATGTAGTTATGCACTTAAATATCCAGCAGTTCTGGCAATAAATGAGTTTTTGGGTTATAAAAATAAAAGTATTGCGAGGAGAATATTCAAGGATATTAGTGATAAAAGTTGTACATATCAAATGAAAGCTGAATCGGTAAGATTTGATATGCTTATAAAAATATATCAAATTTATTTTTCATCTAATAATGTACATGTTTTTTTTTATGAAAATCTAAAATATGATGCACTGAAAGAAATCAATAAAATCCTTGCCTTGTTAGAAGTTAATTCTATTAAAGATTTTCCACGTAATATTTCCAACAGAAGTTTTAGTGCATTTTCAGTTAGTTTATTACTTACTAGGTCTACAATATTTTCTTGGTTTAGATTGGATAGAATAAAAATAAAACCCATTTCATCATCTAGAAGAAAAAAATACATTGAAATAAATAAAAAACAAATTCAATTGTACGAAGATTCTAGCGGTATAAGTAAAATATATAAATATATCACATGGAGATACAATGGTCACTATTTTAGAATATTTTGTTTTAAGAGGTTTTTAAAAGATTTTTTAGATAGGTTGTTGTATATTGATTATAAAATTATAGATTCAAACACGTATAATGAATTAGAAAATATTTTCTACCAAGAAAATTGCACCTTATCTGCTCTGATTCCAAAAGTAAAAATGCCAGATATTTATCTGAGGAAGCCACATGAAAATAAAGATGCTAGTTAATTTTTTCCATACATTTTAATGGTTCGGTGCGTATGTTTGTAAAGTCCCATATACATATACCTTTATAGGTAGAAAAACATGATAGTATTTCTCTGTACCAATAAAAAACCAGCATGTAATTTGTTTGCGTTTTTCTGATGAATAAGTTACTTATTTTTTAAGGACTTGAATACAACTAAATTTTTTTTAACAAAAAATATCAAATATCATGCTTATAATATTTGATTACTGTCAAGTTTAATTCCTATTTAAAGATCAAATTTAGCCGTCACCCTAGAGTGGGTAGGGTCGATACTGGTAGTGTTGTTTATTATGATGGCTGGTATTAGTTATAAGAAGTACTTCAGAGCATCTCATGGAAAGAATGAATTTGTAAGATAGGATTCCTGCATTAATAAAGTTGAACTATTCTAGAGAGATACTAAAACAAGGCTAGTAAAGTTTAAAGGTATGGATAAAAAATGTTTAATTCACACCTAAAAAAGAGTATGAATTCAGGTTTGGTTATAAAGGTAAAGACATGCATCAGGTTTTGTTTAAATTATATAGATATAATATTCTAGGACTGTTTTTACTCTTTAAAAGTAACAGTGCTTTATTGTAACTTTTTTTGCATTAATCCCTTGCTGTAATACTATAAACTTTAACAACTGATAGTTAAAATAATTTATTTATAATGTCTGATATGTCACAAATTAATATATCTGGAAGAATAGTTGGAAAATCTTTTTTGCCATTAGTTATTGTGGAAATAGGTATTAACCATAGGGGTTTGTTGGAAGTAGCATTTAAGATGGTTGACGCTGCATTTAAGTCAGGTGCTGAGGTCATTAAACATCAGACCCATATTGTAGAGGATGAGATGACCAGTGAAGCCAAGAAGGTAATTCCTGGCAATGCAAATGAATCAATTTATGATATTATCGAAAGGTGTGCTTTAAATGAAGAAGATGAGATAAAACTTAAAAATTATGTAGAGTCAAAAGGGATGATTTTTATTTCCACACCTTTTTCACGTCTAGCTGTAGATAGGTTAGAAAGAATGGATGTATGTGCATATAAAATAGGCTCTGGAGAATGTAATAATTATCCTTTGATTGAATATATTGCCTCTTTTGGTAAGCCAATTATTGTAAGTACTGGTATGAACGATATTGTCTCAGTTCGAAAAACTGTTGATATTCTTGAAAAGTATAATATCCAGTATGCGTTATTGCATACTACTAATTTATACCCAACCCCTTCACATCTTGTGCGTTTGGGAGCAATGCAAGAACTGCAAAAAGAGTTTCCAAATGCTGTAATTGGCCTATCAGATCATACCACTTCTAATTTGGCTTGCTTTGGTGCTGTTGCTTTGGGTGCGTCAATACTAGAAAGACACTTTACTGATTCCATGGATAGGGATGGCCCAGATATTGTTAATTCTATGGATCCTGAGGCGTTAATTGATCTTATTAACGGAAGTGCTGAATTAGCAAAAATGCGCGGCGGAAAAAAAGAAGCTGCTAAGGAAGAGCAAGTGACTATTGATTTTGCATTTGCAACTGTTGTGGCTATCCAAGATATTAAAAAAGGTGAGAAATTTACAAAAGAAAACATTTGGGTAAAAAGACCTGGTACAGGAGAAATTAAAGCGGAAGATTATAATCGTATCTTAGAGAAAGAGTCCGTGGTTAACATTCAATATGATACGCATATTAAATGGTCAGACATAAATGAATAGAAAGAAGCTAGTTTTTTTGACAGGCACTCGTGCTGATTTTGGTAAATTGAAATCATTAATTTCAATTACTCAAAAGTTCGAAAGTTATGATGTTCATATATTTGTAACAGGCATGCATATGAATTCGTTATACGGCTCAACTATTGATGAAATAAGAAAGAATGGGTTTGATAATATTTATCCGTTTATCAACCATGATTCGATTGAGAATATGGACAGGACTTTAGCTAAAACAATCGATGGATTTTCTCATTTTATTGCAGAAATAAAGCCAGACTTAATTATTGTGCATGGTGATAGAGTAGAAGCTATGGCCGGTGCAATAGTAGGTAGTTTAAATAATATATTGGTTGCACATATTGAAGGCGGGGAGGTTTCAGGGACAATTGATGAACTAGTCAGACATGCAGTCAGTAAGATGTCACATATTCACCTTGTTGCAAATAAAGAAGCTAGGATGAGGCTAATTCAGCTTGGAGAATTACCAAGCTCAATCTTTGTGTTAGGCTCACCAGATTTGGATTTGATGAGTTCAGAAAAATTACCTTCGATAGATGATATAAAAGAATATTATGATATTGAGTTTAAGGATTTTTCAATTGCAATGTTCCACCCTGTCACAACTGAGTATAAAAATATTCAAAAAAATGCAGAACATTTTGTAGATGCTTTACTTGAAAGTGATACAAATTATATTGTCATATATCCTAACAATGATTTAGGGTCATATGAAATTCTTAACGAATACAAGAGATTAGAGGGCAATAAGAGAGTTAAAATTTTTCCTTCATTAAGATTCGAATATTTTCTTACTTTATTAAAAAATGCAGATTATATAGTGGGTAATTCCAGTGCAGGTGTTCGAGAGGCACCATACTACGATGTACCCACTGTTGATATTGGAAGTAGACAAAGTAATCGTGCGTTTGGGTTGTCTATTTTTCACACCCATGATGATAGCAATTCAATTATAAAGGGTATTTCTTCTGCGAAAGTATTCAAACTCAAGGGCACTAATCCAAAAAGTGATTTTGGGCAAGGTAATAGTGACAAGATTTTTTTAGAACTTCTTCGTGGAGATAAAATATGGTCCATTGAGTGTCAGAAGCAATTCCAAGATATTAATTATGAATAAGATTAGAATTATTGCAAGAATAGATGTTAAAAACGAATTTGCAATCAAGGGGGTTCATTTAGAAGGGTTGAGAAGGGTAGGTAATCCAAATGAAATGGCGCTCGATTATTACAATAATAAAATCGATGAAATAGTTTTTATGGATGCAGTAGCTGCATACTACGATAGGAATAGTTTAAGTGAATTGATACAAAGAGCCTGCACAGATGTTTTTATCCCAATTACAGTTGGAGGTGGAATTCGAACTATTGGCGATATTAAAAATGCACTAAAAAGCGGTGCAGATAAAGTTGCAATTAACACTAAAGCTGTCCAAGAACCTGATTTTATTAGACAATCCTCAAAATTTTTTGGATCGCAATGTATTGTTTCTTCTATTGAGGCTAAAGCAATTGGAGAAAATAAATGGGAAGTATATACAGACAATGGACGAGAACCTACTGGGAAAGATGTTGTAGAGTGGGCTAAATATGTTGCAAAGTTAGGTGCTGGAGAAATAATACTCACCTCAATTGACAAGGAGGGCACTAAAAGGGGGTTTGATATTAGTTTATATCAAAATGTAGCTACCAGTGTTTCAATCCCTGTTATTGCAAGTGGAGGAATGGGAAAAGGTGGCGATGCAGTGCAATTAATCAAGAATGTAAATGTAGATGCCATTGCAGTTGCTTCGGTTTTGCATTATAAGTTAGAATCCATTCAAGAGATTAAAAATACACTAATAGAAAATCAAATAAAGGTTCGCATATGAAGATAGCTGTTATTGATTATGGCGTTGGAAATGTAAGGAGCATATTAAGTGCATTTGCAAATCAAGGTGCAAATGTTTTTTTAACAAGAGACAAAAATAAGATTTTAGATTCTGACGGGGTAGTTTTACCCGGTGTTGGTGCTTTTGCCCATGGTATGGATGGTCTCAATAAATATGGCATGGTTGAGATTATTAAAGAATATGTTGAATCTAATAAACCGTTTATGGGGATTTGCCTTGGTATGCAACTGCTTTTTGAAGAGAGCGAGGAATTCGGAGTAACTGTAGGTCTTGGATTGATTCCAGGTAGAGTGATAAAGCTACCAACAAAAGATAGTCAAAATGAAAAGCTACCCCATGTTAGTTGGAATGAATTAAATAGTGGGAAGATCCAATGGTCTGACACTGTTTTAGAAAGTATTAAGGTAGGTAGTGATATGTATTTTGTTCATAGTTTTGTAGTGCAACCTAATGATGAGGATAATGTTTTATCTACAACAGAGTATTCTGGTTATAACTTCTGCTCGTCTGTCAAGAAGGATAATATTTACGGTTGCCAATTTCACCCGGAAAAGAGTGGTAAAACTGGATTGAAAATAGTTAAGAATTTTATAAGGATGTGTGAGAAATGAGTGACAAGATAGAAGCGTATTACGGCTTACCAAACGAAGTTAAGTTTTGTAAAAAATGCGTAATTTCAAACCAACGACCTAGTTCAACTATTGAATTTAAGAATGAAAAAGGTGAGAAGAAAAAAGTTATCAATTTCAATGAAGAAGGTGTTTGTTCTGCGTGCGTATATCATGCCGAAAAAGAAACGGGAATTGATTGGGGTGATAGAGATGGTAAGTTAAGAGAA
>Ga0233429_1003321_pt1 | contig 15336 bp, 10 predicted proteins | sample SI_118_April2016_3_FD_179879 | JGI IMG/M metagenome (GOLD analysis project Ga0233429, IMG submission 179879) | Seawater microbial communities from Saanich Inlet, British Columbia, Canada - SI_118_April2016_135_MG | ecosystem: Environmental > Aquatic > Marine > Inlet | place: Canada: British... | reverse complement strand
GGCGGCGGCTGAAGTCGCCGTCGGCCACAGCCCCCACCGCCGCCAGGACGTCGGCGACAGGGCGGTGCAGCAGAGCGTGCAGGAAGTAGAGGCTGACGAAAAGAGCTCCGGCGGTGACGGTGAGGACCAGGGCCAGGATGGCCAGGCGCTCCCGCCGGAGCCTGGTACGCAGGACCTCCTCGTCGAGCTGCAGCAGGGATGCCCCGAGAACGATGGCCTCCTGCTCGTTGCCGATCAGGCTCTCCACGTCGGGCTGCGACCAGGCCCGCGTCACCACATCCGCGGCGTAGGTCTGCAGGTCCGGCTTCATCTGCCCGGCGCCGAAGAGCACGTCGCCGGCGCCGTCGACGATGACGCACGCGGCGATTCCGTCCACCTCGACCATGGCCCCGGCCACGTCCTGGAGCCCCTCGACGTCGCCGACGGCCATGGGCAGGGCAACGGTCCGCGCCAGCTGCGTTGCCATCAGCTGACCTATGAGGTCGAACTGGCGCTGCGTCTCCGTCTTGTCCCTGCCGGCAAGGACGAAGTAGACGACGGTCCCGGCGCCGACCATGGCCAGGCACAGAACCACGGCCAGCCGGCTGGCAATGCTGGCCGAACGCCATGACATGCCTCAGTCCCCCATGCGGATCGCCACCACGCCGCCGATGCTCTCCGGCAGGGAGATGCCGAGCCTGCGCGCGACGGTCACGTTGACGGTGACCCGGACAGTCTCCGGATGGAGGTGTTCGGTGCTGCCGGCGTGCCAGGCGCGCGCCGCCGCTGCCCCGGCGGCCGCGGGGTCGGCGTCCACCGAGACCAGCGCCCCGGCACGGGTGTAGGACGGCGACAGGCCGATGACCGGCACACCGCGGCGCAGGCCCTCGGCGATCAACCCCTGCACCGTCGTCGGCGTGATGAGTCCCACGTCGGGCAGGATCAGGAAGGCGTCGGCGCCGGTCAGCAGGCGGCCGGCAGCCTGCAGCAGGTGAGCGGGCGACTCGAGCTGCACGCCGCTGAGATCCAGACCGATCCGGGCTCCGACCTCGCGGATCTCATCCACCTCCGGGGTGCTGCGGCTGTAGACGAAGCGGTAGCGCGTTCCCGGCAGGACCTCGCGCAGGATGCGCAGCCGGTACTCCCATGGTGGCTCGAGGCTGACTCCGGGACCGTGCAGGCCCCTGTCCTGGGGATCGGCCACCATCGCATAGACGGCGTCCACGCCCAGGTCCAACCGACGGGCCGCCTCCGCCGCCTGGCTGCCCAGGCACAGCAGGAGGTCGGGGGCCAGGTCGGGCAACGCCACCGCCTCCGTGACAGGGACCCGCGCGACGCTCACCGCGTCGATGCCATCGTCGCTGAGCGTACGCTGGAAGGCCTCGATGACGATCGTGTTGTCCGGCTGCGAGCGGCTCTCGATGGCGACGAGACGAACCTGCGCGCCGGGCGCCGGCAGGTCGGCGGCGGCGAGCCGCACCAGAGCCGTGACGGCGACCAGGCAGCAGCGGGCTCTGCGGCTGCCGTGGCCTCTCAGCGGTGCCACTCGGCCTGCAGCAGGAAGCGGCGGCCCACCGGATCGGCCCCGTGCACGCCGGCGCCGGGTCGGTTGGACTCGTAGTGGTCGTCCTGCAGCAGGTTCTGCGCCAGGATTCCGAACTCGAGGGCCCCGGCCCGATGGGCGATGCGGGCGTCCAGGACCCGGTAGGCGGAGACCGGTGCCGTCGCCGCGCCGATCCGCCCGAAGACCGGGTTGGCGGTTGCGTAGAGCTCACCGTAGGCGCCCACGGCCTGTGCCTGCAGCCACCCGGACCACGGGCCCCATCGTGCCAGCAGCCTGCTGTTGACGCGGTACGCCGGATCGGGGTCCGGTCCTGCCACCTGCGGCAGGCCGGCGCGTAGGACGGTGCCGTTCGTGTGCCAGGTGACGGCCGGCGTCAGGGCATAGGACAGACCCGCCTCGACGCCGCGCTGCCAGACGACACCGTCGGCGTTGACCGCCATGGTGGTAGCCGGGTTGTCGATCCTGTCGGTGACGCGGTTGGCGAAGGCGGCGGCCTCCACCTGCAGCCTGGGGGTCGGCGCCAGGGACAGGGCCAGCTCCAGCATCCGGATGCCTTCCGCCTCGAGGTCCGGGTTGCCGAGGGCCAGGGGGTAGGCCCTGCCCTCGTTCGTGCTCTGCAGGAGGGAGGGCAGGTAGTAGCCGGAGGCGACGGTGGCCCGGAGGGCCAGACCCGTGGCGACCTGGTGCAGCGCCGAAGCGCGGAGCATACCGAGAGGCGCCAGTCCGGTGTAGCGCTCGAGGCGCCCGCCAAGAGCCAGCTGCAGGTCGTGGCGCAGCCGGTACTGCGTCTCGGCGTGCACGGCGACGTCCCAGACGCGGTGGGCCTCGGCGGTGCCGCGCTGCTCGTCGGTGACCCGGTAGCGCGTGCTCTTGGCATAGCCGCCGACGGAGAGAGCCTGCCGCGCCGACTCGAACACGCGCATGGCCTCGATCTCGACGTTCTCGTCGCTGACGGTGTAGATCCCGTCCCAGAAGTCCTTGTCGTGGCCGCTGCGGAAGGCACGGATCCATGCCTTCCGCCCCTCCAGGCGAACGGAGGCGAAGACCGTGACGGGATTGCACACGCGACTGATGACGTGATCCGCCGCCGACGTCCGCAGGTCCACGCTGAGCAGGCGGTCCTGCGGCAGCCGTCCGAAGAGGCGCAGGCCTCCCTGCAGTACGTGGTAGTCTTCTGCCTCCAGCTGCAGGTCGCCCTGCTGCAGCGAGGCCGCCAGGTCGGGCTCGGTCCACTCCTCCGCCCGACGACCCGCCAGCGACAGCCGGTAACTCCACCGGCTGCCAAGCTGCGCCTCGCGCAGGAGATGAACCCCGGCGGTGCCCTGGGTGCCGCCGGTGACGCGGACGCGGGCGTGCGGCGTGAGCGGCGCCGGACGGGTGATGATGTTGATCGTGCCCGAGGAGGCGTTGCCGCCGTGGAACACCGACCCCGGGCCGCGGACGATCTCGACCCGCTCGACCTCCAGGATGTCGACGGGTGCCCAGTCGAGGAAGATGTGGTTGGCGTGATAGAGGAAGGCGTTGTTGCCGTCGATCGTGATCAGGACGTGCCCGGTGTCGGTGAAGCCCCGGATCCCCAGCACGTGCTGGCTGGCGTGGACCTGCCGGGCATCGACGCCGATGGCGTAGCGCAGGGCCTCCGCCAGGTGGGTCACGCCCATCTGCCGCAGCTCCTCGCCGGTGACCACGCTCACCGTGGCCGGTGCGTAGGTCAGGACCTGGGGCCGCTTGGACACGGAGACCACGGACGGAACATCCATGGCCCAGAGGTCCTCCACCGCCAGCTGGGACTGGGCGGAGCCTCCCGCTCTGCACAGCAGCAGGATGCCCGCGATCGTGACGAAGGAATACCGACGCACCCTCTCTCCCCTTGTTATGAGTGGGTCTGGACCGTCGGAGCCTCGATCGCAATGCGCGTGCCAGCCGTAGCCCACCCGGAGAGCCTCACAGAATCGGCGGCGTCGCGGCGACGGGTGTCGTCTGCCGGCGACAGCTCGGCTCTTCAGGGTCGACGGGCGGCGACTGCGGCGGCGGCGGCGGCGAAGGCAGACTCTGCCCGTGCCAGCAGCTCCACGTCCAGGTGGCCGTCGACGGCGGCGTCCTCGAGGGCCTGGCAGGCCCGTTCCAGCCGCAGCGCGCCGAACTCGCGGGCACTGCCCTTCAGGGCGTGCGCCTGCCGGCGCGCTTCCCCGACGTCGCCGGACCGCAGGCAGGCGCGGACCTGCTGCAGGCGGTGTGCACCGTCGGTCGCGAAGAGATCCACGCTGCGACGCAGGGCTGCGTCGCTGACCGCCGCCAGGCGGAGCCACGCCTCACCGTCCAGCTCGTCATCGTCCTCGCCGCCGACGTGATCCGCGGGCGGCGCCGCGGCATCCTGGGCCAGACCGGCGAGGACGGCGGACAGCTGGGCGGCACGCAGCGGCTTGGTCAGGTAGCCGTCCACCCCGGCGTCCTCGGCCTCGCCGCGGTGCTGCGGCTGGGCGTGTGCCGTGAGGGCCACGATGGGCAGGTGACCGTCTCCGGTCTCGGCCTCACGCTGCCGGATGCGGCGCGTGGCCTCGATGCCGTCCATCTCGGGCATCTGCATGTCCATGAGGACGACGTCGAAGGTCCCCGCGACCGCCGCCGCCACCGCCTCGGCGCCGTTGCCGACCGCGGTCACCCGGTGCCCCTCTCCGCGCAGCAGGTCGCCGACGACGAGCTGGTTCACCTCGTTGTCCTCCGCCAGCAGAACGCTCAAAGGCTCCACGGGGACGGCATCCGCGGCGGCGGCGGTGGGCTCGGCGATCTCGACACGCTCCAGCGGCAGGGAGAAGGTGAAGCGGCTGCCCAGTCCCTCCTGGCTCACGACCTCGATCCGCCCCCCCATCTGCTGCACCAGCTGAGCGGCGATGTAGAGTCCCAGGCCGCTGCCGCCGAACCTGCGGGTGATCGACTGGTCGGCCTGCGTGAAGGGATCGAAGATCCTGGGCAGGCGATCCTCGGCGATGCCGACGCCCGTGTCGATGACGGCAAAGTCGAGAGTCGCCCCCGTGGACGTCACGTCGCGGGCCCTCACCTCCAGCCGCACCTCGCCGCGGTTGGTGAACTTGACCGCGTTGCCCAGCAGGTTGTTCAGGATCTGGCGCAGCCGCAGGGCATCGCCGCGCCAGCCGTCCGGCACGCCGTCCTCCACGTCCATCGACAGCAGCAGCCCCTTGTCCTCGGCGCTGGGCGTGCGCGTCTGTATGACATGCTGGATGACCTCGCGCAGCGACAGGGGCTGCAGCTCCAGCTCGGTGCGCCCGGCCTCGATGCGGGATAGATCGAGGACGTCGCCGACCAGTTCCGTCAGCAGGTCGGCGGACTTGGCGATGAGCTGCAGCCGCTGGCGCTGCTCATCCGTGACCTCACTGCGCAGGAGCAGCTCGGTCAGCCCCATGATGCCGTTGATCGGCGTGCGGATCTCGTGGCTCATGGTCGCCACGAAAGCCGACTTCGCCTGGTTGGCGTCCTCCGCCGCGTCCCTGGCGGTCTGCAGGTCCTGGAGGTCCTGGAGGCGCAGGATGCCGCCCTCGATGATGCGCGCCAGCTCCTCGACGAACTGGATCTGCTCGGGACGGAAGGCGTGCGGACGCAGGCTGTTGACCGCCAGGGTGCCCATGGCGAAGGGCACGTCGACGACGGCCCGCACGGGCACGCCGAAGGCCTGCAGCAGGTTGGCGCTCTCCGCGTAGGGGTCTTCGGCCCGCAGGTCGGGGCGGTAGGCGGTCCGCTGCTGGCGCCAGATACGCTCGATGACCTCGCCACCATGGCCGGCCGCAGGCTGCCAGCCGCTTGAGACGTCCAGGCTGTACGCGTCATCGGTGCCGTCGCCCAGCAGGCGCTGGGCTCCGGACACCAGGTTGATGCCGCATTCGTGAATGTCCAGCTCCTGCTCGCGCAGCGCGGTGCGCAACTCGGTCAGCACCACGGAGATGTCGCCGGGTTGCGCCATCTGCCAGACGGCGCGCTGCACCCGGACCCTCGCCTGCTCCTGCCGGTCGCGGAGCTCCCGGTCCTGCCGCGCCTGACGCAGGCGGCGCGTCATCTCGTCGAAGGAATCGCCCAGCTGGCCGATCTCGTCCTGCGAACCGGAGCACACCTGGTAGTCGAGGTTGCCCAGGGCGACGGCACGCGTCGCCTCGCGCAGGCGCCGCAGGGGATGGGCGATCCGCCGGACCAGCAGGAACAACACCGTGGCGCTCAGCAGGGCCAGCCCGCCCGCCAGGCCCAGAAGCCGGCCCCGCACCGACGCGATGCGCTGCTCCATGGCCCGCAGCGACAGGCCGAGGCGAATGGTCGCGACAGGCACTTCGCCGGCTGCTTCCTCGCGGCCAAAGAGGAACTCCTCCGTCCGTGCCGTGCCCGGGTCGAACAGGGGCTTGGTGAACAGCAGGAGCGGGACCTCGGGATCGCAGGCAAGGCGCGTCATGGTCGTCGAGTCCGATGCCGCGGCGTCGGCCGGCGGACACAGGGCGGCCATGCGCACGTCGCCGCTGATGGCCGCCAGCTCCCCCGTGGGGCCGAGGACCTCGACAAAGAGCACGTCGGGCGAGCGCGTGGTGCCGCCCAGAGCGGCGGCCAGGATCTCGGAGGACAGGGGCTCGGGGGAACGCGACCCTCCCGCCGCGGCCGCCTCCCAGGCCCGGCCGATGTCGTCGGCGCAGTCCTCGACGATCTGCCGGCCGCGATCGGCGTACTCACTGCGCGTCTGATGGCTGAAGGCGGCGGAGAACACGGCGAAGCCGCTGCCGGCGACGACGACGACGGCGACGAGGTCGACGATGAAGAGGCGAAACCAGAGACTGCGCATCGGTCCGTTACTCGACCCACCGAACGCCGGGAACGTCGGCCAGGCCCCGGCGCCGCTTGGCGTAGAGGGTCACGGCGCGCGGCGCCTCGACTCGGGGCCGCCCGCCCTGCAGGCTGCGCACGACCAGCGTCGCCGCCTGTCGTCCCACCTGATGTGGGTCCGGCGCCACGGCGACGTCGGCACCGCCGGCGCCCTGCAGGAAGCGGCTGGTGGGCGCCAGAACGGGAACCCGGTTGCGGCGCAGGTAGGCGAACAGGTCGCTGCGGCTGCGAGGGCTGAAGACCACCGGATCCGGCAGCATCCAGAAGGCGTCCAGGTCACCCATGCCCACGGCGGCGTCGACGACATCGTCGGTGGGGCGCACGGCCTGGGCCGAGACATCCACTCCGGCGACGCGCGCCGCCCGCAGGATGTCCGGCACCAGGTGGGCCGTCCCCGAACTGTAGAGCAGACCCACCCGCCGCAGCCGTGGCAGGAGGCGCCCGAGGGCCTCAAGCTGGACGGCGGCAGGCACGTCGCTGCCGACGCCGGTCACCGGCGCTGCCGACGAGTCCGGGTGGTCCGGCGGCGTAGCCAGCACGACGACCACGGGCACACCCGGCCGGGCACGCAGCACGGCCTCCGTGGCACGGACGCCCACGGTGCATACCACCTGGGCGATCGCCTCCAGGCGCGGCGCCGTGCCCTCCGGTGTGACGTCTCCCAGCCGCCAGAGGACGACGGGGCTGTCGGGAAGCAGTTCCTGCAGGCCGGCGACCAGGCCGTCGGTAGCCTCGACGAAGGCCGGGTAGTCGGCCCCGCGGACGACGACGATGCCGGCGACGGTGGACGCCCCCCCTCCCGCACTCGCCAGGACGAGGGCGGTCGCAGCAACGACGGCCTGGCGCCAGCGGCGTGACATGGCCCGCGCCTACAGCTCCGGGTGCCAGTGCAGACGAACCTCGACGTGGCGGCCGTCCTGGGGCACCCGCGGAAGGTAGACGGACGATTCGGAGCGCACCCCGGCGGTGTAGTAGCGCCTGTCGGTGAGGTTGGTGACGGCGACACTGAGGTCCAGTCCCGGCGTGACGTCGGCCATCCGGGCATGGAGGCCCGCGACCCAGTAGCCAGGCATGCGCGCACCCGCGAACAGGGCGTTCTCCTGGCGCGTGGCGACGTCGCTGACCCAGCGCAGTCGCGGGCTGAGGCTGAGCCGGCGGCGCACCACCCAGGTCGCCCCGGCCATCACCTTGTGCGTCGAGGTCTTGAAGAGGTCGAGTTTGCGGCCGGTGTTGGGGTCCGTGTTGCTGCCGTCCATGTAGGAGTAGTAGAGACGGGCGGAGAGGCCGCTGCGCAGGATCATCTCGCCGCGGGCATCGAGACCGTAGGACCGCAGGCTGCCGTAGTTGTCGCTCCACTCCACCGCGACGAGGCCGTCTCCGTCGGCGTCGACGAAGGCGTCGGCCATGGGCACCAGGCCGTAGAACCGGCGCACGATGAGGTTCTCCACTTCGTTGCGGTACAGACTGAGGGAAAGCTCCAGGCGGTCGTTCCAGCTGCGCGTGTGGTTCAGCTCGACAGTGCGCATCACCTCGGGCTTCAGGTCCGGGTTCTGGATGTGCCCGTACTCCTCGACGAACCAGGTCTCGAAGCGGTCGAAGTGCGACGGCGCGATGTAGGCTTCCCCGTAGAGCATCTTGTAGGTCTGCTGCTCGGCAGGACGGTAGATGAGGGCGATGCGGGGATTGTGGACACCGCCGTAGGTGCTGTTGTGGTCGTAGCGGCTGCCGATCACTGCCTGCCAGGCAGGCGAGGGCAGCCAGCGCAGCTGCCCGTAGAGCCCCAGGTTGCGCGACGCGATGGCGGCCTGCGAGACCCCGAAGTTCTCGATCAGCAGCGGGTCGCTGCGATCGAAGGGGGCGCCGTAGACGTCGCCGACGCCGAGTCCCGTCACGTCCTCGGCGACGACCCCCCCGAGCAGCCGTACGTCCTCGGAGACCGACCACGACAGCTGGCTCTCGAAGGTCGCGCTGCTGGTGCGCCCGTACTGGTGGACCTTCAGCGTCGACAGCGAGCCGCCACCCTCGTCGATGAGGTAGTGCCAGGCCATGTCGGGATCGATCTCGTAGACCGCCAGGGAGGCGCGCGAGCGCAGGCGCCAGCGCCCCGCGTCACGCTCGTGCTGCAGGTAGAGGCGCGAGATCGTGTGTCCCCAGTAGGCTTCCTCGCCGTAGACGTAGTGCTCCGGGATCAGGCCGTCGGCCAGCTGCTCCCGGTACGACGAGTGCAGCAGTCCCAGCGTCAGCTCACCCAGGCGCAGGGAGGCATGGGCGTTCCAGTCGTCGGCCGGGTCGGCCATGCGCGGCCGCACGAGGTCGGCGGGGTAGCCGCTGCGGATGAAGGCCAGTTCGGGGTAGCGCCCCGACAGGTCCTGGCCGTCCGTGTGGTAGCGGCGCAGGAACAGCGACACCTCGACGTCACGTCCCAGCCTGCCCCCCGCGTGCACCGAAGCGTGGCGCGTGGCGTCGCCGCCGACGCCGGCGTTGACCTCGATCCCCTGCAGGTCGCCGGCGGCGCGGGTGATGACGTTGACGACGCCGAAGGCATCGGGACCGTAGATGGCCGCTGCCGGACCGTAGACCACCTCGATGCGCTCGGCCATGGCGACGGGCACGTTGTGGCCAAAGGGGAACTGCTTCCCCGAAGGAGCCGTCAGCTCCTCGCCGTCCTGCAGCAGGACGATCTTGTTGTTGCCGCCGACGCCGCGCAGGCTCACCAGGGTGGCGAACTCGCCGTAGACGTCCGTGCTCACGTCGAAGCCGGGCAGGTCCTCGAGGACGTCCTTGAGGTCGACGTAGCCGCGCTGCCGGATCATCTCGCGGGTCACCGTGAGCGCCGTCGCCGGCGCCGAGTAGGGGTGCTCGACCTCGCGTGTGGCGGTGACCATGGCCACTTCGGGTCCCCACAGGAACTCGTCGATGGAGGGGTCGTCCCGACCCTGCGCCAGGGTGCTCCACAGGCAGCCCGCCACGGCCAGGGCCGCTGCTCGTCCTCCTCTCACGGGGTCTCCTCACCGGTGTCCGCAGCTGCGGCGCCGCCGCCGTCACCGGCCGGCCCTGCCTCGTCGTCGTCTTCTCCGGGCAACCCGCCGACGATGTCGCCCTCGGCGTCCAGCCGGAAGCGCCAGGGGCCGACGGGATCGGCCACCATCAGGACCCGGTCACCGAACTCGACCGAAACTTCCGGGCGCATCGTGCCGGTTGCCTCGATGCTGCAGGCAGCCATCGCCCCGTTCTCCAGCGTGCGCAGGTCGGTGATCTTGCTGCGCGTCTCCTGCAGCGCCTTGGTGGCCTTCAGGGCCGTCTGCAGCTTCTGCAGGATCTCGCGGCGGCCGCTGGCCGGCACCTGCCGCAGGACCGCTTCCAGCTTGGGCTGGGTCAGCTCGTCGACGCCGGCCAGCAGCTTCATGCGCTCCACCGCGTCGCTGAGCACGCCGGCGCGGCTCTGGAGCTCCCGCAGCCGGGCCGTGGCCGAGGGTGCCATGCGGCAGCCGACCCCCGTCGGTTCCATGGCGGCCGTGCCGATGTTCCGGGCGCGGATCTCCCGGCCCGCGTAGGTGGCGCCGCCGACGATGCTGCCGGCGCCGCGGGTGGCCCCCTCGGTGACGGTCACCTTGCCGCCGGCGTGGACCTGGGCGTTGAACAGGCTGTGCCCGACCAGCAGGTCCCCCTCGGCCACGACGCGGGCGTTCTGCACCAGCTTGGTCGCGACGTTCGCACCCGACACGACCCGGGCCTCCTCGCCGACGATGCCGAGGGCCACCGACACGTCGCTGCCGGCCTCGACGACACCGCCGTTCTCGACGCGCCCGCCCACCGTCACCGTCCCTCCGGCACGGACATGGAAGCCGTAGAGGACCGAGCCGCCGATGACGACGTCGCCGCGGGTCTCGATGTGGCCCGACTCGAAGTCGACGTCGCCGTTGACCGTGACCACGGCCAGGACCTGGATCTGGTCGCTGCGCGACACGACGGAGCCGTCGGCATCCGCGTAGTACGCGGTCGGTCCGTCGGCCTCGGCCGGCGGCTCGGCGCGCACGCCGTCGCCGGCGGCGAAGGACAGGTCCTTGCCGTCGGTGGCCGGCAGTTCGCGGCCGCGGACGTTCATGCCCACCGCGCCCTTGGTGGCCGGGTGCAGATCGCCCAGGTGGGTCCCCGCGCTCACGGGCACCGCCTTGTTGCGATCGCGGAACTCGATGGCCCCCGAGGGCAGGACGCGGCCTGCCCGCGGGCTCATGTCCAGGGCGGGCTCGAAGCGGGCGTCCGCGCCGTGGCGGGGCGGTTCGCCCTCGACGACGACGACGCAGGCCGGCTTGAGAGCACCCAGCTCGCGGGTGACGCGCTCGATCGCCGGCGCCTGCAGGCCGTGGACGACACCGGCGCCGGCCAGCAGGTCGGTGATCCACCCCGACTCCGGCGGCGGGCAGGGGTGGATCAGCGGAAACTGCACGATGGCGGCCTGCAGGTCGTCCGCAGCGATCCACAGGGGGGGCACGACGTACAGGCGGCCCCCCGTCAGGCAGGGGTAGCCGTAGACCCCGGCCCGGTAAGCCCCGTCGTCGTCGTCGTCGACGACGATGCCCTCACCCGGCTCCGGCACGTCCGCCGCCGCGGCACCGGGTTGCGCGATCTCGTGCCCGTGCACCGTCTTCCCCGGCTCCCCCGCCGCCCCCGCGATGACGCGGGCCACCTCCTGGCCGGGCGCCACCAGCAGGACCTTCAGGCTGGCAGCCCGCGCCTGCTCGATGTTGTCGCTGTGCAGGGCCTGCAGCAGGTCCGCGCCGGGCGGCCGGTCATCCTGGACCCGCTGCAGGTAGGTGTAGGTGACGCTGCCGTCCGTCCCGGGGACGGGTGCGCGCCCGCGAGCCACGACGAGGGGGGCTGCAAGCCCTCCCGTGGTCGCCTGCTCCAGCGCCTTCTCCAGCTCGGCATCGTCGATGCCGAACACGACCCCCTGGGCGTGCAGCTGCTCGCGCAGGTCCGGGACGCTCACGAGGGCCTCGCTGGCGTGCAGCCTCAGCGCCGTCAGGCTTGCCGTCATGCCGTCGTCGGGGATGTCGAGGCAGAGCCAGGAACGTCCCTCGCGGCCGAAGCTCACGCGCTGGCGCCCGTGGGCCTCGTTCAGGGCCTCGTCGAGGTCGTCGTCGGCGGCGCCGTCGTCGCCGACGTCGACGCCGAGGGCGCCGAGCACCCCTTCCAGCGACTCCACGGCCTCAGCCTCGGTGTCGGCCCCCGGCGATCTGGCCTCCGGCTCGGAGCGCCCGACCCGGGTGGCGCGCTGCTGGCGCCGCCAGCGCCGCTGGGTGCGGCTCTCCGTGCCGTCTTCGTCGCCTCCGAGCCACCGTGCCGTGTGGCTCAGGGCCTCGGCATCGAGGCCGCGCCTGGGGGCCGCCTCGCCGTCGGCAGGTTCCTCCGGATCACCCATCGCCGCCGGCCGGACGGATGCGTGTCAGGTGCGATGCCAGATCGTCCAGCAGACGGCGCAGGTCCCCGACGCGCTGCTGCAGGGCCTCGGGATCCTGCTCCTGCGCCGAGAGCAGGACGTCGGCCTCCGGCGCACTCTCACCGCACAGGGCCCGCAGGGTACCGCTGATCCTGTGTGCGTGGCGCGCCAGGGACTGCCAGTCCCCGGAGGCCGCGTCGTGTTCCATGTCCGCCAGCATCGACCCGTAGGTGCCGCAGTAGGCGTCGATGACCCGGGTGAGCAGGGCCGGCCTGTCAGCGTAGGCCGCCTCCAGCCGCCGGCATGATTCCGCAGCGATCACGTGCACAACTCCTCTCGGCCGGTGCCAGACCAGACGCCCTGACCCTGCGAAGTCGCCTGTCGCTTTCTTGCGACGGTGAGGGCTTTCATCGATACTTCCAGACGAAGTCCCGCCGCCACCCCCCGGGTGCCTGCTCACCGCTGAGATGGTTCCGGGATCTCTGTCCTCAGGTGAAGCAAAAAGTGAGCCAGTCTTCCGGACCCGCCGTGCACCCCCGGTATGCGCCGGGTCTCGCCGCCGTTCGTGCGCCGAACTGTGCGCCCGCGCGCAGGCGCGGCCGTGGTGGCGACGGCCGATCCTGGCCCCCCCTGCCGAGGAGCGCATCCGATGGCTGACAACGGCCGGATCCTGATCGTGGAAGACGACCCGGTCCAGCTTGAGCTTCTGGGCGGCTGGCTGGAGGAGTGGGGCTACCAGGTGGGCAGGGCTCTCGACGGCGCAGCGGGGCGGCAGCTGCTGCTGACCGAGCCGCACGACGTCGTCCTCCTCGACGTCATGCTGCCTGACATGGACGGCCTGTCCCTCCTCGAGGACCGCGCCACGGCCCCGGGGGAGCCCACCTTCGTCATCACGACCATCGATCACACGGTATCGCGGGCGGTGGAGGCGATGCGCCGCGGCGCTCACGACTACCTCCTCAAGCCGATCCGCCCCGATCACCTGCAGCTCAGCCTGGAGCGGCTGCTGGCCGGCCGCGACCAGATCAGAGGGCAGGGGTGTATATTATGGGCGGATACGATACCCATACGCTTGTCTTAGTCTCTCCTCTATGTATATAGTTCATCAGTAGGTTGGGGCGATTCTAGCCTATCCTCCAGCCCTCTCCGTGGCGGCAAGTGTAGCCCAATGGGGCGCACACGTCACACTCTGTGTGTGTAGCAGGGTCCCGGGAGATCGGGCTGCTGAAGCAGCAGTTGCTGCGCGGCGAGTCCTTCGCCGGGATCCTGGGGTCGAGCCGGGCCTTGATAGCCGTCTTCGACCGCATCGCCGCCGCCGCCGGCTCCGCGGCGCCGATCCTGATCACCGGGGAGACCGGCACCGGCAAGGAACTGGTGGCCCGGGCGATCCACGAACGCAGCGGCCGGGCGGGCGCCTTCGTCGCCATCAACTGCGCCGGCATCGCCGACGAACTGCTGCAGTCCGAGCTCTTCGGCTACGAGAAGGGTGCCTTCACGGGGGCCCACCAGGCGCGGACCGGTCTGATGCGGGCCGCACACGAGGGCTCGCTGTTCCTCGACGACATCCAGTCGATGCCGCCCCGCATGCAGGCCGCCCTGCTGCGCGCCGTGGAACTGCAGGCGGTGCGGCCCGTGGGTGCCACCTCCGACACGCCCACCGATTTCCGGCTGATCTCGGCGACCAACATCGACCTGGAAAGCCTGATCGCCGAGGAGCAGTTCCGTGCCGACCTCTACCACCGCATCAGCACGCTGCCCCTGCGCCTGCCGCCCCTGCGCGAGCGCGGCGACGACGTCCTGCTCCTGGCGCACCACTTCCTGCGCGACGCCGGTGACCTGCGGGCCTTCTCCGCCGACGCCATCGACTGGCTGCTGCGCTACGAGTGGCCGGGGAACGTCCGCGAGCTGAAGAACCTGGTGCAGCGCGCCGTCGCCTTCGGCCACGGGCCGCAGATCACCGGAGCCAATCTGGAGCCGGGATCCGGCACGACGGGAGCCGGCGCGGACCCGGCCCCCTGCGGCACGCCGGGGGCCGCGGCGGGCGGCGACGATTACCGCGCTGCCCGCGAGCACTTCGAGCGCGGCTACTTCGGGCGGCTGCTGGACGCCTGCGATGGCAGCATCGCCGAGGTGGCGCGCGCCTCGGGGCTGAACCGGCAGTATGTCTACCGAAAGCTCAAGAGCCTGAAGATCCGCGAGTAGCGGCCTCGAGTCTCAGGCGAAGCGGCGCAGCCGCTGTTCCAGAGTGCCGGGATCGGAGGCCTTGAGCAGGTAGTCCGTGGGACCGCGGCGCAGGGCCGCGCGGAAGATCCGGGTGTCGTCCTTGTTGGTGAGCATGACGACCGGCACCTCGAGCAGGCGCAGATCGCCGCGGATCGCCTCGAGGGTCTCGATGCCTCCCAGCACCGGCATCATCACGTCCAGCACGATGAGGTCGGGGACGTGCTCCTCCAGCCAGAGCAGGGCCTTCTTGCCGTTCTCCTCGCAGCGCACCCGGAAGCCCACCTTGCACAGGAGCTGCTTGAACTTCAGCTGGTCGATCGGGCTGTCCTCGACCAGCAGAGCCTGCTTGATCAGCTCGGCGGGGATCCTGTCGATGCGGCCGCCGCACTGGCAGACATCACCCAGGTGCCCGACGTAGTGGGTGCCGCACTGATTGCAGCGCTCCACCATGAGGGCCTCTCCGGCATCCGGCTCTTCGCCGTCTGCGTCCAAGTCAAATAGATCGGGATCGAGGCTGCTCATCATTCCATCCTGCCGGACACGCTTCTGCCAGTTTCTCCAATGTCGGACAACCGAAGCCGCTTTGACAAGCGGGCCTGCCCCTTGCGCGGCGCCTACCTTCGGGGTAAGGTTCCCCGATCTACCCGCAGCGAGGCGGAGCAGCGTGGACGACGACCTCAGATCCTTCTTCGAAGCCGTGGACGACATCGTGCTGGTGGCCGATGAGTCCGGCGCCATCGTCGCCGCCAACGCCGCGGCCGCGGCGCGGCTCGGTTACGCCCCGGCGGAGCTGCTGGGCAGGGCCCTGTCCGACCTGCACGACCCGGCGCCCGGTGACGAGGCGCAGGCGACCCTCGCCGAGACGCTGGCCGGCCGACGACGGGTCTGCCACCTGCCGCTGCGCCGGGCCGACGGCTCGCTGCTGCCGGTGGAGACGCGCTCCTGGCGGTCCTCCTGGTCCGGGCGGCCCGCCCTCGTCAGGCTGTCCCGGGACCTGAGCCCCGAAGAGGACCTGCTGCAGCGCTTCGAGCGCATCTTCCGCGGCCACCCGGTGGCCATGGCCGTGACCACGTGGGAGGACCTGCGCTTCACCGACGTCAACGACGCCTTCCTGGCGAAGACCGGCCTGCGGATAAGGTGTATAAGCGGGATGATCGTGAGTCCGGTGTACGTTTGGCAAGGGAAATCGTGGTCCTTCGGCCGTCCTGGCCGGTCCCCTCTTGTGTGAACCCATCCTTTCGGGGTTGGCAGGTTG
>Ga0233429_1003319_pt1 | contig 15339 bp, 14 predicted proteins | sample SI_118_April2016_3_FD_179879 | JGI IMG/M metagenome (GOLD analysis project Ga0233429, IMG submission 179879) | Seawater microbial communities from Saanich Inlet, British Columbia, Canada - SI_118_April2016_135_MG | ecosystem: Environmental > Aquatic > Marine > Inlet | place: Canada: British... | reverse complement strand
GCCTATCTGCCAGGCGGTGCTTCCGGCGGTATCCTGCCCTCCACGCTCGGCAAGTTGCCACTGGATTTTGGGACACTGGACGAATACGGCTGCATCATAGGTTCAGCGGCGGTCATTATCCTGTCAGACCAGGACGACCTGGCTGAAGTTGCCCAAAATCTGATGCGATTCTTTGAGCACGAAAGCTGCGGACAATGTACACCTTGTCGTGTCGGCACGGAAAAAGCTGTCCAGATGCTGGCCGAACCCACCTGGGACAAACCTTTGCTGGAAGACCTTGCCAACGCCATGACTGACGCTTCAATTTGCGGACTGGGTCAGGCGGCCTGCAACCCCGTTAAATCTCTGTTGAAATACTTTCCGGAGGTTGGCCAATGACCGGACCCGTGAAATTTACGCTGGATGGTGTCGAAGTTACTGCCTCTGCAGGCGAGAGCATTTTTGATGTCGCCAAACGTGAAGGCACAGAACTGCCACACATGTGCTCTGGTCTGAACGATCACTATCGCGCAGATGGTAACTGCCGTTTATGCGTGGTCGAGATTGAGGGCGAGCGCGTGTTGGCCGCGAGTTGTATTCGCCAACCCGCAGAAGGCATGAAAGTTTCAACGGGTTCAGGCCGCGTCAATCGCGCCCGCAATACGGTGATGGAATTGCTGGTCGCGGATCAACCTGCCCGTCAAACATCCCATGATCCGGAATCACGTTTCTGGAAGCTGGCAGACAGCATGGCGCAAACGGAAAGCCGGTTCCCGGCACGCCAGGGCCCGGTTGCCGACATCAGTCATCCGGCCATCGCCGTCAATCTGGATGCTTGCATCCACTGCACCAATTGCGTTCGCGCCTGTCGCGAGCAACAGGTCAATGATGTCATCGGTTTTGCCTATCGCGGCAGCCACGCCAAGGTCGTTTTTGATTTTGACGATGACATGGGCGTCAGCACCTGTGTCGGCTGTGGTGAATGTATTCAGGCCTGCCCAACGGGTGCCCTGCTGCCAGCCACTGGCAGCGCCAAACCTGCCAAAGAAGAAATCGTAGACAGCCTGTGTCCCTATTGCGGTGTCGGCTGCCAGACACGGTTCCATGTTTCCGGCGACAGGATCGTCCGGGTTGAAGGCCGTGATGGCCCGGCGAACCAGGGACGTCTTTGCGTCAAAGGTCGCTTCGGCATGGATTATGTGAACCATGCCCACCGACTGACAACGCCCTTGATCCGCAAGGAAGGTATTCCGAAATCGGCAGCACCCGAGGTTGATCCGGCCAATCCGCTGGAACATTTTCGTGAAGCCAGCTGGGAGGAAGCGCTCGAGTTTGCAGCCGGAGGATTGCGGGATATTCGCGATGCCGATGGCGGTGACGCCCTGGCAGGTTTTGGTTCCGCCAAAGGATCCAACGAAGAAGCCTATTTGTTCCAGAAACTGGTCCGTACCGGTTTCAGGACCAACAATGTGGATCACTGTACCCGCCTGTGCCATGCCTCGTCTGTGGCCGCCCTGATGGAAACCATTGGCTCCGGTGCCGTGACCGCACCGTTTGCTGAAGCGGCAAATGCCGACGTTATTATTGTCATCGGATCCAACACGACAAACAATCATCCAGTGGCTGCCAGCTTCATCAAGAACGCCGCCGAGGCTGGTGCCGACCTGATAGTGCTTGATCCGCGCGGCAACGGGTTATCACGCTATGCCACACATAATTTGCAGTTCAAGCCAGGAGCCGATGTAGCGCTGTTGAATGCAATCATGCATGTCATCGTCACCGAAGGCCTTTATGACGTCGATTACATCAAGCGCATGACAGAAGGCTTCGAGGAGCTGAAAACGCATCTGCGTGATTTTTCGCCTTCCGCTATGGAAGCCATTACGGGCATCGAGCCTGAAGCCGTCCGCAGTGTCGCCCGTGCATATGCCACAGCCGGGAACGCCATGATTTTCTGGGGCATGGGGGTATCGCAACACATTCACGGCACCGACAATGCACGCTGCCTGATCAGTCTGGCCCTGATGTGTGGCCAGATCGGGCGTAAAGGCACGGGATTGCATCCGTTACGAGGCCAGAACAATGTTCAGGGCGCATCCGACGTTGGCTTGATCCCCATGCTGTACCCGGATTATCAACCAGTTACCGACGACAAGGTCCGGGCCAAATTCGAGGCTTATTGGGGCAAGGAACTGGATAGCAAGGCTGGACTGACGGTCGTCGAGATCACCGAAGCCATTCACGAAGATAAAATCCGTGGCATGTATGTTATGGGTGAAAACCCGGCCATGTCGGACCCGGATGCCAACCACGCGCGCGCGGCCCTGGCGAAACTGGATCACCTGGTCGTTCAGGACTTGTTTATTACTGAAACGGCGGCCTATGCGGATGTCATTCTGCCAGCCTCCGCTTTTCCAGAAAAAAATGGCACCTTTACCAACACCGACAGGCGTGTACAGCTGGGCCGAGCTGCATTGCCATTGCCAGGAGACGCCCGTCAGGACTGGTGGATCATTCAGGAAATGGCGAACCGCTTTTATCTGGAATGGACCTACAGCCACCCCCGTGATGTATTCGCCGAAATGAACGGCTGTATGACGTCTATTCGCGGTATCACGTGGGCGCGTCTTGAGCGTGAAGGTGCCGTAACTTATCCATGTCCTGACGAAGACAAGCCGGGTCAGGAAGTCATTTTTGGTGATCGCTTCCCGACAAAAAGTGGTCGAGGCAAATTTGTGCCAGCCGGGGTCATCGCCCCGGACGAGCAACCGGATCAAGACTATCCATTTGTATTAACGACGGGCCGACTGCTGGAACACTGGCACACCGGGTCCATGACCAGGCGTGCAACGGTTCTTGACGCACTGGAGCCTCAGGCCGTCGCTCACCTGTCTCCCCGGGATTTGCAAAAACTGCAATTACATGCAGGCGGTCAGGTTCGGGTCAGTACCCGGCGCGGCGAGGTTGAATTGATCGCACGCGCTGATCCCTGGGTGCCCGAAGGCATGATCTTCATACCGTTTTGTTTCTCCGAGGCTGCCGCCAATCTGCTGACCAATCCGGCGCTGGATCCCTTTGGTAAAATACCGGAATTCAAATACTGCGCCGCTCAGGTCGAGGTTGGAGAACAGGCTGGCTGATTGTACTCAGGTCCAGTCACCTTTGATGAAGCCAACAGTACTTTCATAGCCCTTGTCGACAAGACGTGTCGCAATACCATCCAAGGCTTCGGGGGCATGGTCCGGTATACCAAGGCCATTGATGATGCGGTTGTTCATATTGAACAAGGCGCAAATCGACACCGCGTGATAAAGTGCGGTGTCATCCCATCCCGCAGCATGCACCGCTTCGGCATCCGCCGCCGTCATACGATCAGGGGTGTCGTTCAGCTTTTTCACAAACTTCAGAACCACGCGCATGTTTTCCGCGACAGGTGCAGTTTCCAGGTCCACCATCAAGCTTTCCATCAAACCAACATCAATGCCCATTTTTTCCGCGACTGCCTGATGTTCGCCGAAACAGAAGCCACAGGCATTCAGGCCGGAAATATAACCGCCGATAAGCTCGCGCTCGCCCTCTGTGAAAGGTGACGGGCCCCGCAACAAGGCCTGGTGATATTCAGCAATCGGCAGACCCAGAGCCGGTTCCATCCGCAAAACTTCCTTGAGGCCTGCATCCGGCATTGAAGTTAGATAAGCCATAGTTACGTTCTCCTGAATTCAGTGATGATTTGTGAGGATCAAAACATATCCGCAGGACAGGAACCAGTAACGCTTCAATCCAGCGAGGATATGCTCTAGCATTATCCTTAAATAAAATGTGGCTTTGAAGACGGGAACATATATTGGCATCTCAAGGCAAGACAGCATTGGTGACGGGTGCCGCACGTGGCATTGGCCGGGCCATCGCCCTGCGACTGGCGCAGGAGGGGATCAACCTCGCACTTGTGGATTTGTCGGATGATGTGGATGATTGTGCCAGCGAAGTTCGAAAGCTTGGTGTCAAAGCGGCAACACGACTGGTCGACGTCAGTGATGCCGAAGCCGTCGCCAGCTCGGTTGCTGAACTGGCCGATGAACTCGGGCCCATCAGTATCCTGGTTAACAATGCCGGGTTGGTCAAAAATATTGCACCAACCGGAAAAATGGCCGTGGACGCCTGGGAGACAGAACTTGCTGTCAATCTCAGTGGGCCGTTCAATCTGATCCGGGCGTTGGTTGAACCCATGGCCAAAGCCGGTTGGGGACGCATCATCAATATCTCGTCCGTTGCCGCGCGCGGTGGCCTGCATTTCCAGGCGGGATACAGTGCCTCAAAAAACGGTGTGCTGGGTTTAACCCACACTGTGACGCTTGAATATGCGCGCTACGGCGTCACTTGCAATGCGATCCTGCCGGGTGTCATCCAGACGGAAAACGTCAAGGCCATGCCAAAAGGCATCCGCGAAAGCGTTGAAGCCATGGTCCCTGCCCGTCGTATGGGCGAGGTCGAGGAAGTGGCGCATCTCGTCGCCTTTCTGGCCTCCGAAGATGCCGCCTACATTTCCGGCGCCGAGATTGATATCGATGGGGGCACCAGATTGAACAGTCTTACCCTTGGCAGTCAGTCAGAACTGCGGGAACGCGCTGAGGCTATGGCACGCGCTTTTGAAGAATGAATTGGACAAGTACATGAGCGATCTTAACAGCAGCCATTCCGGCCTTCCCCTGTCACCTTTTTATAGCGCTGAGGGCGACGATCAAAATGCGCCTGGCGTTTATCCCTACACCCGTGGCAAACGCCTGCCCCGCCCCGGCCAGTCGTGGATCTTGCGTGAACTGTCGGGTGAAGGCACCGCGGCCCGGTCCAACCAGCAGTTCAAGTCCTTGATGGCAAAAGGCCAGCAGGGCCTCGATATCATCGGCGACACACCGACCATGCATATGCTGGACCCGGATCACCCACACGCCGTGCATGCGGTGGGCACGCAAGGAGTTTCATTATGCTGTCGGGCAGATTTTGAGGAACTTTATCGTGACTTGCCGCTGGATGAATTGAGCTTCTCACAATCCCTGCCCTCGGTACCCGGAATTGCCGGACTGTATCTGGTGGCGAAAGAACGTGGTGTGCCGTCGGAAATCCTGCGTGGATCAGCAATCCAGCTGGCGCTGTATGAAGATGACTGCAGCTATTCGCGGCACCTGCCCTTGAAGCTTCGGATGCGCATGGCGACGGATTCAGTGGAATTCGCCGCGAAGAAAATGCCGAAGTTTCATGCCCTGCTTGAGGATACCTATTTTTTCAGCGAAACCGGCCTTAATTCTGTTGAAGAAATGGCACTGGGATTTGTTGAGCTTCGTTATTACATCCGGGAGCTGTTGAAGCGGGGTGTCGACATAGATGCCTTTGCACCGCGCATCGGTATCTTGCTGACCTGCCGCATGGACCTGTTTGAGGAAATAGCCAAAATCCGTGCCACGCGGCGAATTTATGCGCGCATGATGAAAGAGGAATTTGGTGCAAAGGATCCTCGTTCCATGGCCCTGACGGTAACGGCACATACCTCGGGCCTGACCATGACTGCGCAGCAACCGGTCAACAACGTCGCCCGTGGCGGTATGCAAGCCGTGGCCCTGGCTATGGCAGGTGTTCAGGCCATGGAGATTTCAACTTTCGACGAAGCCTATCGCACACCCAGTGAAGAAGCACATATGGTCGGTCTGCGTACCCAGCAGATTGTCCAGCTGGAAACCAATGTTACAAAAGTAAGCGATCCCCTGGGCGGGTCCTGGTATGTCGAGGACCTGACCGACAAAATGGAACAAAGCATTGTGGCGCAGCTGGAAGAAATCGAAGCGCTTGGTGATATTGGCGAGTTGACAGAACAGGGATATTTTCGCCAGATTTTCAACAATGCCATGGAACGGCTGAGCCGCGACTTGAGCGACGGCACAGTGCAACGTGTTGGCGTCAACAGTCATCAAATTCCCAACGCCGAAGATCATATGCTGAAAGAAGCGTCAGAAAGAAAGACCCAGCCTTTCCGCGATCAGATCGCCCATATAAAAGCCTTCAAGCAGAACCGTGATTTCGAGAAAAGCAAACAGGCCCTGGGTGCCCTGTATGATGTCGTCCGGGATAAAAATACCAACATGATGGAATCCTATGTGGCGGCCCTGGCAGCAGACGCCACCATTGGTGAGACCGCCGGCGTGCTACGCCAGGCCTATGGCCAGAAATACGATCCCCTTGGCAACCTGCCCTCTCCGCTGGATATCTGATATGCAAAAGTCATCTGCCCCGATCAAGGTTCTGGTCACAATTCTGGGCCTCGATCAACACGAAGTAGGCGCCATGGCCATCGCTGCGACCTTGCGTGATGCCGGTATGGAAGTTGTCTATGGCGGCCGCTTTAATCTTCCCCCTGCTGTAGTGAATTCGGCCCTTCAGGAAGACGTTGATGTCATCGGTATCAGCGCTCATTCCTGGGAATATCTGCATTTTCTGGATGAAATAATCGACGGCCTGAAAGCCGCTGGAATGAATGTACCAGTGATCATCGGCGGCTCTGTTGTCACCGACACCGACAAGGCTGACATCCTCTCCAAAGGCGTCAGCGCTGCCTTTGGCCCAACGGACACACCTGCAGAAATCGTCGCGGAAATACAACGCGTTGCGAGGGATAGTCGAACATGAGAATTTATCCAGCTCTCAGGTATGAGCTCAGACACCAAGTTAAAAGAAAAACAGCAGTTTTCTCAATACACCTCGAAAACCACAATCAAATTAATGCTAATATTTACCTATTGTGGTAACAATATTCAGATAATATTTTTGCTCTGTCACTCTTTATTGTTGTTAGTATTATTATGATTTTAAGTTTACTTATCAAGCTCCAGGTTTTTGGTTACAGATTTCGTTTGTTCCTGCGATCACAATTGTGGAAGGCAGGTTTCAGCAGGCGGTTTGTTTTGTTCGGGCCAAAACTTGATCGCTGGATATGTCAAAAACTATTTGATGACCTGCCTGTTCAGGCAAGAGAACAAATTATTGCCAGAGATACGCACCCCGCAGGTAACGATATTCCTGTTTTCCTGCACATCCCGAAAACCGGTGGCATATCTGTTGGTGAACTCTTCGATCAAAATCTGTCGGTCGCTAATTATTACAATACAAATGAGCGGCCTGAGGATGGTTATCAGTCCAGCCAATTCAGGTATGGCGTCAACAATCCTGACCTCGAAATAATCCAGGGCCATTTTGATATTCGTTTGCTGGACATCATTGATCGACGATACAAGGCATTTACTATTTTACGTGACCCGGTGGAGCGCGCAGCCTCTTTTTTCTACTACCTGAAACGATATCCGAACGAAATGTTCCCATTGAATCCTGGTCTGGAAATTGAGAACATGTTTGATTCCAAAGGCGCCTGTTTCTTTGAAAACTTCCAGGTAAGATTTCTTTGTGGAAAGCCCACCGGAAAATTGACGCCCAGCGACCTGGAACTTGCGAAGAAAAATCTTGATAAATGTTTTTCTTTCGTCGGCACACTGGAAACAATTCAGCAGGACATTGTGACGCTGGGAAAGATATTCGATTTCTCAACTTTCAATTTGCGATTACTAAACGCAAACGACTCACGCCCTGAAGTTAAAGAACTGCCAGAAGCAACCCGTCAATTAATCGTCGACAACAACCTGTTTGACATCCAACTGTACGAGCACGTGCTCGCTCATCGATAGTTTTATTTCCCGCCCTTGGCAACACCGAACATGGTGCCGTCGGCTTCTTTGATATAGAGGTTGGCGAGGGCATCTTCGATGTTGTCGGGCGTGAAATGTGGTTCGGTGCCTTCGAACTTGCAGGTGGCAAGAACCTGCTCGACAATAAACTTGGGCTGGAAATAAGCCAGAGGCGCTTCGTTCTTGCGAATGACATCCATGACCTGGCCATAGGTTTCGTCAGTCAGCTCCAGACCAGCCTTTTTTGCCATGCCTTCAAAAACCTTGCGGAACAAATCTTCCGGCGGTTCAATTGTTTCCAGCTTATAAGCAATACGTCGCTGGAAGGCCGGATCCATCAGATCGTTGGGATGCAGGTTGGTCGAGAAGATGACCATCTCATCAAAGGGTATCTGGATGCTTTTGCCGGTGTGCAGATTGAGATAATCCACACGTGAGTTCAGCGGCACAATCCATCTGTTCAGAATATCCTCAGGGGCTACTTTCTGACGGCCAAAGTCATCAATCAGGAAGGTGCCATTCAGGGCCTTGATATGTAACGGTGCTTCATAGAATTTGGCGTCCTCGTTGAACTTCAGATCAAGCATCTCAAGGGTCAGTTCACCGCCTGTAATCACCATGGGTCGGTAACAGGGGACCCAGCGTTTGTCGATATTTTCACGGCGCAGACTGGAAGCCTCTTCCCCTTCCGGGATGGCCTTTTCGATGCGCTGATGCACGGTTGGATCGAAGACCTTGATGATCTGACCATCGGCTTCAATGCAATAAGGTACATAAACAACGTTCTTGAATATGTCGCCAACGATTTCAGCAACGGTGGTCTTGCCGTTCCCCGCCGGGCCGTAAATCAGGATCGCGGTGCCGGAATTCACGGCGGGACCGAGGCGACTGAGAAAGCGTTCCGGGATCACCAGATCAGCAAAAGCTTCGGTCAACATTTCGCGGGTGATATGTTCGTTGGAAATCTTCTGGGCCAAGATCCGTTCTTGCCAGGATTCCAGCGATACCGGGGCAGGTCCGAAGTACTGATTAATTTCCAGACATTCGTTTGCGTAGGCCTTACCTGCCTGACTGAGGGCATAGCGCATTTCCCCTCTGCCGCCACCGCCAGCCGTATCCATCTGGCCCATGACTTCAACAAGCTTGCGCTTGGTGGCTTCTTCCAGCAATCGGTCAATCATCGGCGGCGGCAATTGCAAAGCCAGCGCCAACTGAGTTGTCGTTTCAAGATTTTCCGTGTGCATGCCCTTGAGCATCAATTGCAAAAGCAGAATGGGGTCGACACCCGCAGCACCCATACTTTTCGGGCCTTCCGGCGTTTCCGCCAGAATTTCTTCTACTTTTTCAGCTGTGATAACACCGGTTGCTACCAACGCATCGCCAAAACGACCGCTGTTTTCTTTTTGGTGGGCAACCCCTGCCATGATCTGTTCGCGGGTCACAAGCCCCTTGGCCATGAGAATATCGGCTAACGGCATTATTAACTCCCCTGCTGCACGTCCTGTCCCCGTGGCTTTACGCGTCCACCTGCTACAGAACTTTACTCTACTGCATTCAAACTACAAAAGTGGCGGCCTTCTGGCAAGAATTCGGTGGCACATCGCGCGCAACAAAACCTGTCTCAGTCGTCAATAGCTTCGTTGAGGAAGCCCGACAAGTCTTTCACTTCTTCGGTGACGGCGCTGACAGCCTTGTCTTCAATATCGCGGTACCTGCGCAGAACCTCAACGCCTGTGTCCGTGACATAGGCACCGCCTCCGCCGGGTCCGCCGGTTGAGGTGGCGACCAAAGGTTCCCGAAAGCAGGCGTTGGTGGCAGTGATCAGTTTCCAGGCCCTGGCATAGGACATGCCCATTTCTCGCGCAGCTCCCGAGATCGACCCCGTCCGGCCAACGGCTTCAATCAAGGCTGCCTTGCCTGGCCCCAAGGGAAAGACCGCACCAAACAGAACCTGCACTCTTGGCAGGTTTGTCTTGCGTTGTCCCCGTGCTGCCTTGCTGCCTGCATCCGCCATTACATTTGTCCTGCAAGGATCTTTCCGGCGAGGATCTTTTCGGCTTCTTCGAGGTCTTCCGGTGAATTCACATTGTGAAAGGGATCAATCGGATTTGGTGGAAAATCAACTTCAACAAGCCTGAAACGAGCCGTCCATTCAACGATCTTGCGCACGCCTTCCTCGACAACCGCCTGATACAGATTGTCATAAAGCCACACCGGCCACAGACCAAATACCGGGTGCGGACGCCCGAGTGAGCCAGCACAGGCCAGATCGTCACCAGCCATATCTGTGGCTTCACGCAAAGAGGCCACCAGGTCGCGCGGAAAAAAAGGCGCGTCCGTTGGAAACGTTGCAATCCAGGGCGCATGCGGCGCGTGTTCCCGCGCCCATGCCATGCCTGTTAACACGCCTGCCAAAGGCCCCGCATGTCCTTCAATAATATCCGGCACAACCGGCAAATCGAATTCAGCAAACCGGTCCAGGTCACCATTTGCATTCAGGACCAGCGTTTCAACCTGGGGCAAAGCCCTGGTTTTGACGCGACTGAGTATGGTTTCGCCGCCAAGGGAACTCAGGCTTTTATCACCACCGCCCATGCGTCGCGACAATCCCCCTGCCAGCAAAACACCAACAACTCCGTGGGCTGGATCATGGCTCATAACGATACCCTTTTATTTTTCTTGTTTCCGGGACTTTTTCCGACGTCATCGCTCTGCCGCTTTCCGGTTAATATGATCCGGCTCGTCTGCAACATTATCCGGGTCAAGATCATGAATGATCCGCTCGGCCCCTGACAGACAGACATAACGTTTGCCCTTTGCCCGGCCAATCAGGGTTAGTCCTGCCTTGCGCGCCAGTTCCACACCCCAGGCCGTAAAGCCGGACCGTGAAATAAGAATTGGTATGCGCATCTGCACACTTTTGATAACCATTTCACTGGTCAGACGACCGGTCGTGTAAAAGGATTTTCCGTCCGGTGAAATGTTATTGAGAAACATATAACCGGCAATCTTGTCGATCGCATTATGGCGCCCGACATCTTCCATATAAATCAGCGGCCGGTCTTGTTCACACAATACGCAACCATGTATCGCGCCTGCTGTGAGATAGAGACTTGGCGTCGTGTTGATGGTTTTGGACAGGGCGTACAGCCATGATGTGCGCAAAGTGGCGTCCGCTGACAAATCTATTTCGTCAAATTTCTCCATGACATCGCCGAAGACCGTGCCCTGGGCACAGCCCGAGGTCAGGGTTTTTTTCCGCAACTTGTCTTCATAATTTGTCTCACGGGCTGTGCGCACGACAATGGTATCGATAACCTCGTCATAATCGATCCCGGTGATTTCATCATCTGGCAGCAACATGTTTTGATTAATCAGATAGCCAACCGCCATACATTCGGGATAATCACCAACCGTCATCATGGTGACAATTTCCCGCCCGTTCAGGAAAAGCGTCAGTGGACGCTCTATGGGGACGGAAATACGAATGGCATTGCCGTCCTGATCCGTGCCCTCGACAGCATCCGTCAAGCCGGGGTCGTCTGGCTTCGGTGCCACCAGATATTGATATTGACCCGTTTCAGAACCCAACGTTCGCTCCAGTTTCGACATTTATGATCATTTTCTGCGACAAATAACCACGCCACCATAAGGGGCGACGGGTTTTTCTTGATGTGTTATGTTTCCAGGAATATAACGCTTTTTGTCGCGTTTGACGACTGATACCTGACCAGACTTTTGAAGAACGATTGAAAATGATTGATCCATTTGGCCGCAGTGTCACCTATTTGCGCGTATCCGTGACGGACCGCTGCGATTTCCGCTGCACATATTGCATGTCCGAGGACATGACCTTCCTGCCCAAGTCCGATGTTCTAAGTCTTGAGGAACTGGATCGCCTGTGTAGTGCGTTTATTGCCAAAGGCGTCAAGAAGCTGCGCCTGACAGGCGGAGAGCCCCTGGTTCGGCGCAATATCATGACATTGATCAAGAGCCTGGGTCGCCACATGGAATCCGGTGCGTTGGAAGAAATGACCGTAACCACCAATGGCAGCCAGCTGGGCCGCCTGGCTGGAGAGCTGAAAGCCGCCGGTGTCGAGCGCGTCAATGTTTCCCTCGATACATTGGATGCTGACAAGTTTCATGCGATTACCCGTCGCGGTGATCTCGGAATTGTGAAGGATGGCCTGCAAGCAGCAAAACGCGCCGGGCTGGCCGTGAAAATTAATACTGTTGCCCTGAAAGGCGTAAACGAAACCGAAATTGAAGACATCGCAAAATGGTGTGGCGACGAAGGTTTTGACCTGACATTCATTGAGACCATGCCCATGGGCGAAATCGGCAAAGACCGCTCGGATACATATTTGCCGTTGTCAGCCGTACGCGAGCGTCTCGACGCCATTTGGTCACTGACGGACATTGATTACCGGACCGGGGGTCCGGCCAAATACGCACAGGTCAAGGAAACCGGGCGTCGCATCGGTTTTATTACGCCTTTATCCCATAATTTCTGCGAATCCTGTAATCGTGTACGACTTACCTGCACCGGCCAATTGTATATGTGTCTGGGCCAGGATGATGATGCCGATTTGCGAGCGGCCCTGCGGGCAAGCGAGGACGATCAAGTTCTGTATGCGGCAATTGATGAAGCCATCAGTCGAAAGCCAAAGGGCCATGATTTTATCATTGAGCGAGGTCAATCTGCCCCCGCTGTTACCCGACATATGTCCGTCACAGGCGGGTAATCCGTTAAACCATAATTATTTTGTGGAATAATATACACTTACCCCTAAATTGATTAGTGGTATATACTTGAGAATGTGGGTCAGTTGTGGCCCTGGTTTGCCTGATTATCGGGAACGAGGCATTTATGAGCGTACAACCTCCGCGCCGCCCTTCGTCGGCGGAGATCACAATGGCCCGCCAACAGGGCAAGAATTATTATTCTTTAGCATCAGAAGACGGTGTTGTTGCAAACAAGTCTTCATCCTCTGACAGCATCGATAGTGCCGGCGAGATACTTGCCGCGATATCCTCCTTGCGGGAAGAATTGCTGGAAGGTGGCATCAAGGTTTCTGCTGCAGATGTGCCCGAGGTTGCTGTTGCTGCAGTGGCACCAGTCGAGGTGCCGGTACAGGACCCTTTGTCCGAGAATGAAGAGCTGAAAGATCAGCTCTCCGAACTTTCCGAAGCGATTGCAGAAACCAAACGCGAACTTGCCAGTTTGCGAGACCCCAACGTGAAGTCGGCGGTTGAGGTAAAATCAGCAACCCAGGAACTGGATGCTGTTGTAAACGCAACCGAAAGTGCCACCAACGACATCATGAATGCCGCGGAACAGATCGATGATCTGGCGGGCCGTCTGAAAAGTCAGGCCGCAACGCCAAACGATGCAGCGGTCGCCGAAGAAATAAACGAACGTGTCGTAAATATTTTTGAAGCCTGTAATTTTCAGGATATTACCGGACAACGCATCACCAAAGTCGTCAACACGCTAACCTACATTGATGAACGGGTCAGCCGGATGATGGAAATGTGGGGCGCAGAACAAATCGCCTCAGATCAAGGTGAAGTCGCTCACGACGATGATTTGCTAAACGGTCCTGCTCCCGAAGGTGAGGGCTCCTCTCAAGACGACATCGACGCCCTGTTTGACTAAAGCAGAGAACCTGTTTTTCTGAAATTGCTTTAGCGAATTTGGATCCGGTGCGACCAGGTCACGCCATCGCTGACTGTGATGTCCTTGAACCCGAGTAACTTTGTCAAATCAAAGAAGGTAAAATAGTCCTGCACACCCAGTTGTTTGAACAAAGGTGTCAAACGCGCCATGGCGGTCATTTGCGCCAGGGCAGCCCGGGCCCGGAACAGGCTTGAAAACGTACCCTCGTCCAATCCGATGATGATCAGTTTTTGCGCTCCATCGCCTTTTGCGAAAATGGCAAACCGCGGCGGATAGCTTCGTTCTTGCTGTTGTTTGGTGATACCGGTGACAAATCCCAGTCGGGTTACACGATTGGCCCGATCAAGTTTCTCCGACCGCGCCTTGTAAATTTCCCCGGAACCTGGAACTGGATAGTAATATCCGGAATGTCGTTCATTCAGAAAGGTAATTCTGGCTGCCGGTTTTTTGGCCGGTTTCGTCACCGGTTTTGTCTCTGGTTTTGTCTCTGATTCCGGGGCCTTGTCGGATGGCTTTTCCGTGTTGGTCTTAACCGACGCAGGCACTTCTGTTTGATTGGCCGCGCACGCAGACAGCAGCCCGATCACCAGCAGTGACTGGATACCTTTAACAAACTTGTTCACCATGAATTCCTGATCTTCTTCGTCCCACCTTCAGATAAAGATCACAATGACTGCGTCCCGAAAAACTTTCAAGGGCACCCTGATTGTGCCTCTTGTATCGAAAAACCTTGAAGACGTGGCAGGGTCTGGCTTGTGCGCTGTACATCGGTATACTTTCCACCAAGGCGATTCCGGTTTAAACGGAATCGCTTGTGCTTCGAATGTTAGCTCAAATCAAGGGGTTTGAGGCAATGCTGCGTTTCCGTGAAACCCGGAAACGCTCTAATTCCGGTGAGAAATCAGAAGAGCATCATGTCCGCACGCAAAAAGAATCCCAAAATAGCTTTTGTCGCCAGCCAGACCACTCAGGCTCAGGCTGCCCGGCGCGCCATGATGCAGGAATATGATCATGTGCCTGCAAAATCTGCCGACATTATTGTGGCCATTGGCGGCGACGGATTTATGCTACAAACCCTGCACCGCCACCTTCAACACAATGTCCCGATCTTCGGTATGAACCGCGGAACTGTCGGCTTCATCATGAACGAATACAGCAAGGAGAACTTGCTGGACCGCCTGCGCGCTGCAGAAGAAGTTGTGCTTCACCCCCTGAAAATGACCACAAGGAACGTCAAGGGCCGGAAGAAGACAGCGCTTGCCATCAACGAGGTTTCCCTGTTGAGGCAAACTCGCCAGGCGGCTCATCTTGAAATTTCTGTCGATGGCCGTGTGCGTCTTGATGAACTGATTTGTGATGGTGCACTGGTGTGCACACCAGCTGGCAGCACAGCCTATAACTATTCCGTTCACGGCCCCATTCTGCCCCTGGGCTCAGACGTCCTTGGCTTGACGCCGATCAGCGCGTTCCGGCCTCGCCAGTGGCGCGGGGCGATCATGCCGTGCAACGCAAAAATTCGTTTCGATGTTCTCGACGGTGACAAGCGACCCGTCAGTGCGGTGGCAGATCATACCGAAGTCCGGGATGTTGTTTCTGTCGAAATTGAAGAAGATCGCAGCACCCGAATTCGTCTTTTGTTTGATCCGGAACATAATCTGGAAGAACGTATCCTGCGCGAACAGTTTGACCATTGATGCCCGACATCTGACCCTGTCCTCTGAGAGAAAATTACTATGACCTTCGAAGATAACACGACGACCGAGCACCCGACTTTTGTCACCCATCTTGAGTGCGGCATGACCGGCGCAATATTCAAGGCGGACGAGCTGCATCAGTTGTCGCCGGAGGGTTGGCCAATGTTGGTGCGCTATGATCTGGAGGCGCTGGGAAAATCCCTGAGCAAGAATGATCTGGCAAATCGTTCGGCTGACTTATGGCGTTATCGGGAGTTTCTGC
>Ga0233429_1003301_pt1 | contig 15405 bp, 15 predicted proteins | sample SI_118_April2016_3_FD_179879 | JGI IMG/M metagenome (GOLD analysis project Ga0233429, IMG submission 179879) | Seawater microbial communities from Saanich Inlet, British Columbia, Canada - SI_118_April2016_135_MG | ecosystem: Environmental > Aquatic > Marine > Inlet | place: Canada: British... | reverse complement strand
CAGTTCAAATTATGAATTTGTAAAAGGTGATATAGCAGATAAAAAATTAGTGAATAGTTTGTTTCAAAAGTTCAAACCGGATGCAATTGTTCATTTCGCTGCTGAATCGCATGTAGATAGATCCATCGATGGACCAATGGATTTTATCCATACAAACATTGTTGGGACTTCAATTTTACTGAATGAAGCAACAAAATATTATAATGCGAATATTGCTGAAAGCAATAGTAGAGAATTTAAATTTTTGCACGTTTCCACTGATGAAGTATTTGGGTCTTTAAATGAAGATGGGTTTTTTGTAGAAACGACTCCATACGACCCCAGCTCGCCATATTCTGCTTCAAAAGCGTCCTCGGATCATTTAGTGAGGGCATGGCACAGGACATATGGGCTTCCGATACTAATAACCAACTGTTCAAATAATTACGGTCCATTTCAATTTCCGGAAAAACTAATCCCGCTTATGATTGCAAACTGTATTGATGAAAAACCCCTCCCGGTTTATGGGAAAGGGCATAACATCCGCGACTGGCTGTATGTTGAAGATCACTGTGATGCGGTTTACACTGTTTTACAGCACGGGGAAATTGGCGAAACATATAATGTTGGCGGTAACAACGAAATCCGCAATATTGACATTGTAAAAACTATTTGCGCAATTTTGGATGAAATGAGACCATCGCCAAATGGTAAATCCTATGGTAATTTAATTTCTTTCGTAAAAGACAGGCCCGGTCACGATTTTCGTTATGCAATTGATGCATCAAAAATCAAAACCGAGCTTGGGTGGACACCAAAAGAAACTTTTGAAAGTGGAATTAAACAAACCATTGAATGGTATATAGAAAATGAATCTTGGTGGCGAAAAATTCAGGATAAAACATATAATCAGGAAAGATTAGGGTTGTAAGTATGAAAGTCAAAAACTACCACCACCCGCGCGTTCTACCGTCTAACGAAAAAGTGGGTAATGAGGTGCTTGAGATCCGTCCTCCTTTTGGCGGATAGGTTAACATTGCACAAATTACTCACCCCCTTGGTCCCCCTCTCTCAAAAAAGAGGGGGAAAATATTAGGGAATTCCAGTTGCCTTCTCCCCTGTCATAGGGGAGAACTGAAGTGGGGTTTAAATTTTGGGAAGTATTTAGAAATTCATATGATTAGTAGTCGCCGGAGTAATGGAATCCAAGAAAAATCGAAAAATTTCCAAATCCTTTCTTTTTTTCCAAGAGGAAAGACAAAGCTTGCCTGCCGTAACGGTAGTGAAAACTGGGGGTCAAAAAATATGCTTATCTTCAGTTGGCCTAATAACCAAGAAAGGTTAAGTAAAAAAACATGAAAGGAATAATTCTCGCAGGAGGCAGCGGCACAAGACTTTATCCGGTTACCAAAGTAACCAGCAAGCAGCTGCTCCCAATTTATGACAAACCCATGGTGTATTATCCGTTATCGACCCTAATGCTGGCTGGCATTCGAGAGATTCTGATTATCTCAACACCCGAGGATACACCAAAGTTTGAAGAATTATTGGGCGACGGTTCACAACTGGGATTAACTTTATCCTTCAAGGTCCAGCCCAACCCCGGCGGAATAGCTCAGGCATTTATTATTGGTGAAGAATTTATCGCAGATGACAATGTTTGCCTGATTTTAGGTGACAATGTTTTTTACGGCGGTCAGCTGCCCGAGCGGCTTAAAAATAGTGTAATTGAAGTGGAAAGAAACAATAATGCAGTTGTATTTGGGTATTATGTCAACGATCCCGAACGCTACGGCGTGGTGGAATTCGATACAAGCGGGAAAGCAATCTCTATTGAGGAAAAACCTGAGGAACCTAAAAGTAATTATGCGGTTTCAGGTCTGTATTTCTACCCCAATAATGTTGTTGAGATTGCAAAAAACCTGCAGCCCTCCGCACGCGGTGAACTGGAAATAACCGATGTAAACAAGTCATATTTAAGTAGCGATCGCCTGAAAGTTGAACAAATGGGCCGAGGGTATGCTTGGCTGGATACGGGTACACATGATTCACTACTAGAAGCTTCTCATTTTGTACAAACTTTGGAAAAACGCCAGGGAATGAAAATATCCTGTATTGAAGAAATTGCTTACAGAATGGGTTTTATAGATCGGGATCAAATGTTAAAATTAGCAGACGGTTTGTCAAACAATCAGTATGGTAAGTATTTGAAGAAAATTATAAATGAAGAATAATTTCATTTCAGGAATAAAATAAAATTAATCTATCACAATCTAGACAATCAATCATATATCAATTCCCTAATGATTGGATCGAAATTGCTTGATAAAAATTCATTTCTCGTAATCAGTTTTTCTAACATATTTAACCATACCCTTTGTTCTACTTTCCCCAATACATTTAATTTATGTTACAAAATTTATTAATTCATAAAAAACTATCAATGGTATTAATGAAATATCCGCTCACTTGAATGCAATTATTCTCGCTGGTGGTTTTGGATCTCGTTTGCAATCTATAAGCAATGGGAAACCAAAGGCAATGATGCCTGTAGATAATAAGGTATATCTCGATTTACTGTTAGAAAAGATATTCAAAAATAATATTAACCATGTTTATTTAAGTCTGCACTACAAACCGGAGCTTTTTCACAATTATATTAATAATTCTATTTATAAGAATAAACTAATTACCATAACAGAGCCAGAACCATTGGGTACGGGTGGAGCAGTTAGTTATATTATTAAAAATTCATCCATATCCTCCCCCTTTTTTGTTATGAATGGGGATAGCATGTCAAATATAAATCTACAAAAAATGTATGAAGAATTTCTGGGGCAAAAATTGCCTGCTATGATTGGTATTTCTAAAGTGGAAGACACTGAAAGATATGGATCTGTATTATCGAAGGGCGGGAAAGTGATGTCTTTTGAGGAAAAAGGCGTTACAGGTTTAGGTTGGATTAATAATGGTCATTATATATTTAAGAAAGAAGCGTTTGTTGGTTTTAGCGAGGCCTTCTCATTGGAAAAAAACCTATTTCCAAAACTCGTTGGGAACCAAGAGTTAGCATCATTTAAAGTAGAAAATGATAATTTCATAGACATGGGAATTCCTAAAGATTATGAAAAACTCTGCAATTTTTATAAGAAATTAATTTAGTGGAATTTAAAATAATGGATAGATTGGTCGGTGATGACCACCCATTATTTTTTATTGCAGAAGCAGGGGTAAATCACAATGGTTCCACAACTATGGGGAAGCAATTAATAGATATCGCAGTTGAAGCAGGGGCGGATGCTGTCAAGTTTCAGACCTTTAAAACAGAAAATATCATTACTAAAAAAGCCCCAAAATCAACATATCATATTGAAACAACCGGGGACGATGATAATCAATCTTGGTTTGATTTGTTAAAAACTCAAGAAATGTCAAAAAACATGCATGTTGAACTCATTAAATACTGTGATAATAAGGGGATTATCTTTTTAAGTACACCATATGATGAAGAAAGCGCTGATCTACTTGAAGATCTGAATGTTCCGGCATTTAAAATTGCTTCAACCGATACGAGTAATATACCGTTATTACAATATATTGCGAAAAAAGGTCGCCCAATGATATTGTCGTCAGCCATGGCGACTATGGAAGAAGTTAAATTGGCTGTTAGCGCGGTTCGTAGTGAAGGACTGAATGAAATTGCCATGCTGCAGTGTACAGGAAATTATCCGGCAAAACTTTCTGATACAAATCTCCGCGTGATGCAAACATATGAGGAAAAATTGAATTGTATCGTTGGATATTCGGATCATACACCGGATTTAATTAATCCTGTTGCGGCTACAGCTATGGGTGCAAAAGTATATGAAAAACATTTTACCATAGATCGATCATTGCCGGGTCCTGACCATCGCATGGCTTTGGAGTTGGATGAATTAAAACAGACAATTAAAGCAATCAGAGACACGGAGTTAGCTCTTGGGAATTCAACCAAGCAAGTATTGGAAAGTGAAAAAGAAAATAGAGTCAAATTGAGAAAAAGTATTGTTTCAAAATTGAATATTAAAAAAGATGATATTATAACAATGGATATGCTTTCATTCAAGCGACCTGGGCATGGTATTCAACCAGCAGAATTGAATAATGTTATTGGTAAAAAAGCTATCACTGATATTTCTGAAGGAACTGTTTTATTATTTGAAATGATAGATGATAAATAAACAAAAAATTGTTATTATTGGTGCAGGTGGTTTTGGTAAAGAAGTTTTTCATTTATTAGATAGTAATTTGTACGATTGTATTGGATTTATTGATTATAAGAAAGAAGATGATCTACCGGCCAAAATAATAGGACATGAAGACGAAATGGCTAATTTAGTAAATGAATATAGTTTACAATGTTGTGTCCTTGCTCTTGGTGATATAAAAAAAAGAAAAATGATATTTAATAAAATAAAAAAATTACCAATTGAATTTCCTAATATAATTGATTCATCAGTAAGGTGTTTTAGCAAGGATATAGGAAATGGTGTTATCATTTACCCGGGAGTTATTATTATGAATGACTGTAAAATCGGTAAATTCACCTTGCTGAATTCGGGAGTTACTTTAGGCCATGATGTAATAATTGGTGATTTTTGCAATATAAATCCTGGTGCTAATTTTGCGGGTCGAATAAGAATTGGAGACAACGTATTTATAGGAATTGGCGCCAGTATTAAAGAAAATATAATAATTGGTAATAATGTAGTTATTGGTGCGGGAAGTGTTGTGCTGAAAGATGTGCCGGACAATACAATGGTATATGGCGTTCCTGCAAAAGAGGCTCATTCGTGACTAATTTATCTGTATCGACCACATTTGTTCCAGACGGAAGACCATTGCAAGAAGCGTTGGAATTGTGTAAAGAAGCAGGTGTACAATCAGTGGAGATTGGGTCAAACCATTGTTATGAAGAAAGCTATGGATACCTATCTGTCTATGATTTTGAGTACCTTGTCCACAATTATTTTCCGATTCCACAAAAATCATTCGTACTCAATATTGCTTCGTTTGATGAAATAATAAGAACAATGAGCATAAAACATATCAAACGAGCTATCGATCTTTGTGAAAAAATAAATGCCAAACTCTATAGCTTTCATCCGGGTTTTTTGACAGATCCTAAAGGGTCAAATAACACCAATAGTAATTTTGATTTTCAATGGGATGAGAATCAACTTTCGGTTTCAAATTTTAAAAAAGCAAAAGAACTAATGTATAATGCCTTGGATGAAGTGGTGGATTATGCTGAATCAAAGAAAATCAATATTGCCATAGAAACTGAAGGATCTCTTAATAAAAAAGATCATTTATTAATGCAGCAGCCTAAAGAATATGAAGAATTCATGGGGAAATATAGTAATTCTGATATTGGCATAAATCTGAATATTGGTCATCTAAATCTTGCTGCAAACGCGTTTGGATTTAATCGATTTGATTTTATTAATTTAATTCAGAATTATATCGTAGCTATGGAGTTAAGCCATAATGATGGCGTAGAAGATCAGCATTTACCTTTACAGGCAAATGCTTGGTATTGGGAAATAATTCTTGATCCCTATTTTGAAAGTGTTTATAAAATTTTAGAGTTTCGTAATACCCAAATATCTGATATAGTAAAAAATATTAAATTGATTCAGGAAAAAGAAAATGCCGTTTCAGTATCTAAATAGAATTATTTTTCAAAAAGAAGCAACACTAAAAGAAGTATTAGAGCGGTTTAACGAAACTGCCATCCATACAGAAAATAGTGGTTTTGGAATTATTATTGATAAAGATGGGAAATGCATAGGTGTTGTGAGTGATGGTGATATTAGAAGGAAATTAATTGAAGATGGTTCCATTGATTCATCTGTCCAGGATGCAATGAATAAAGAATTTTCATTTGTTACCAATGAAGATAATTCACATAAAATTTTACGTCAGTTTGATAATAAGGTAGTAAATCTTCCTGTTCTTGATAAGAATGGGATACCAGTCGATTTATATCAATATTCAAATTTTGTTGCATCTTCCAGATCAGAACAAAGAATTATTAGAGCGCGAGTACCCGTCAGGATGAGTTATTCAGGCGGCGGGACAGATATGAGCAGTTTTATCAATGATACACCGGCGGCAGTTTTGAGCTCAACCATTAATAAATACTGTACCGCATCAATTATTGTTAGGGATGATAAAGAAATCCATATTACCAGTAAAGATTTGGATTTAAAATATTCTTCTAAAAATATTCATGAAATTGAATATGGGGATAAATTGGATTTAATCAAAGCGGCTGTAAAAATTATGCAACCGGATTTTGGATTTGATCTTGAGACTTTCGCAGAATTTGAACCAGGAACGGGATTGGGAGGCTCATCGGCCGTTGTCGTTTCTGTGTTAGGGGCATTGAATTATTTTAGAAATGAACAGCAGTTAGACATTTATCAATTATCCGATTTGGCTTACCAGGTTGAGCGAATTGATATGAAACTGGAAGGCGGTTGGCAGGATCAGTATGCAACCACTTTTGGTGGTTTTAGCTGGATTGAATTTCGTAAAAGCGAAGTTGTTGTAAGCCCTTTATTATTGCAAAGAAATACCGTACTTGAATTAGAATATAATTTGATGCTTTTTCGATTGGGTGGGAGTAGAAGTTCCAGTAAAATTCAAAAATCTCATATAAGAGACATAGATAAAAATAGTGTAAAACAAAAATCCTTTAAAGAAATGATTCAGTTAGCTGTTGAAATGAAAGAATCTCTTTTGAAAGGAAATGTTAAACAATTTGCAGACCTTTTACATGAATCTTGGGTTTTAAAAAAGGAGATGAACAATGGTATTACAAATGAACTTGTGGAAGGCTGCTATAATGCAGCAAGAGATTTAGGTGCTCTGGGCGGTAAACTTTTGGGCGCAGGTGAGAGTGGTTATTTACTTATTTATGCTTCACCATTATATCAAAAACAAATTAAAGGTACGTTAGCAAAAAAAGGAGCAATTCAGGAAATGTTTAAATTTAACCAAAACGGATTAGAAGTTTGGTCAACAAAGAGATAATAAACAATGAGGACTAAAGTTTTAGTTACAGGAGGTGCCGGATATATTGGTTCTGTATTTGCACCACAACTTTTGGGTCAAGGTTATCAAGTTACAGTTTTGGATAATTTTATGTATAAACAAGATAGCCTTTTGGATGTGTGCTACCATCCTGATTTAGATGTAATTGTTGGTGATGTCAGGGATGAAGAAAAGTTAAAAAAGGAAGTGGAAAATCATGATATTATTGTTCCCCTGGCTGCCATTGTAGGCGCACCCGCATGTGATAGAGATAAACCTTTAGCAACCGCATTAAATCAATCACAAATAGAAAATATTGCCAAATGGGTTTCAAACGATCAAATGGTATTATACCCAGTTACAAATAGCGGATATGGTGTGGGACAAAAAGGAATTTATTGTGATGAAGAAACCCCACTTAATCCAATTTCTCATTATGGTAAAACAAAAGTAGGTGGTGAAAAAGCACTATTGGATATGGGTAATGCTGTAACATTTAGGCTTGCTACTGTATTTGGCACGGCCCCAAGAATGCGTATGGATCTTTTGGTGAATGATTTTGTTTATCGTGCATTTAATGATAGGTTTATTGTATTGTTTGAATCCCATTTTAAACGCAATTATATCCACATTAGGGATATAGCATCTGTTTTTTTTCATGCAATTGAAAACTACACTACATTAAAGGGCGAACCTTATAATGTAGGTTTAAGTAATGCGAATTTATCCAAAATGGAACTATGCGAAAAAATTAAGTCCCATCTACCAGATTTTCATATTTTTGAATCTGACATTGCAGAAGATCCGGATAAAAGAGATTATATTGTTAGTAATGAAAAAATAGAAAAAACCGGGTGGAAACCACAATTTAGTATTGATGATGGTATTAAAGAACTTGTTCGGGCTTATTCGTTTTTAAGAGTTAATCCTTATAATAATCTATGAACCATAAAGTTGTATTAATCATTCAGGCAAGGATGGGGTCGACCCGCCTTCCCGGAAAATCAATGATGGATTTAGCAGGTTATCCTTTAGTCGGTAGAATTTTGGAAAGGGTTAAGCGAGCAAAAAACATAGATGAAATTGTGGTGGCAACATCCAATAAAAATAAAGATGATATTCTTGTAGAGTTAGCAAATAAGTATCATGTGTCTTCTTTTCGAGGTTCAGAAAATGATTTGGTTGATAGGTATTATAAAGCAGCAAAATATTTTAAAGCTGATATTATTTTACGTCTTCCTGCTGATAATCCCTGCCCAGAGCCTTCTGAATTCGATCGATTAATTGAATATCAATTGGGTAGCAATAAAGACTTTTCATCTAATATTTGTAATTTTATGGGGAATGGCTATCCAGACGGTATTGGCGTGGAAGCTTTTACATTTAAAGCATTGGAAGAAATTTGGAAAACTGAAACAGACTCAGAGAAAAGAGAGCATGTAGCATTAAATTTCTACGATTATGTCAATGATAAATTACCTAGTGAATCTTCCTTTACAGTTGGGACAATTTCTTGTCCCAATAAATATGCTCGTCCAGACATTGTATTAGATATAAATACGGAGACGGATTATCAAATGATGAAAAAACTTTATGAATATTTAATACCTATGAATCCAAATTTTACTTTTACAAATGTGATTGATTGGTATGATAATAATTTTAATAAGGACATGAAAAATGGCAAGTAAGCAAGGACGAGTGGTATATTTTAATGGTGATTTTGTACCGGAAGCAGATGCGAAAATATCTATTTATGATTCTGCATTGATGTTTGGTGATATGGTGTTTGAAATGACACGGTCATTTAATGGTGAACAATGGAAATTAAGAGAACATTTGCAGAGAATGTATACAGGGATAAAAATATTGAGAATCCCTTTAAAATTAACAATTGATGAAATGGAAGCAGCTGTTTATGAGACCATTGAAAGGAATAAACCAGCATTCAACGATGATGATGAACACCGTGTTTTGATTGATGTTACCCGAGGGTTGTTATCACTTTATCAGGGTATAGAAGGGACAGAGCCTGGGCCTAACGTTGTTATTGCTGATTTCCCCTTACGTTGGACAATCCAGGGCTGTTCAAAGTTATATGATACAGGCATCGATTTAGTTATTCCTTCACAGAGAGCCATTCCCGCGCACCTTATGGAGCCCAAAATTAAAAATAGAAGTCGTCTTTTTTATTTAATGGCCAATATTGAAGTATCATTATTTAAAGGCGAAAATAATTGGGCATTAATGGTTGATCCTGATGGATTTATTACGGAGGGAACAGGCAGTAACTTTTTTATGGTGAAGGATAATATACTTTATACCCCGGAGGGACGAAATATTTTGCGCGGTATTACTATGCAAACAGTTATCAATGATTTAGCGCCGGAATTGGATATTAAAGTTGTGGAAAAAAATATTGAACCATTTGATGTGTATGATGCCGATGAGGCATTTGTTACTTCAACACCTTTTTGCTTAATTCCTGCAGTTACATTAAATGGATTAAAAATTGGGGATGGGAAACCGGGCCCTGTAACACAATCCTTATTGAAAAAATGGGGTAAAATTGTCAATGTTGATATTGTTGATCAAATAAAAGCATGGGATAAAAATGCAGAAAGTTCCAACGCGCCATCGCCCTACAAATTTGCGACGGGGAAAAACGCTACATTAACTATGAATATTGATGAAAATTAATTTTGATAACAGAATTGGAATTATGCAGGGTCGTTTGAGTGAGCCTGTAAATGGTAAGATTCAGGCGTTTCCATTTAATAATTGGGAAAATGAATTTAAAATTGCTTCAAAAATTGGTTATGCATGTATAGAATGGGTTATTGATTCAAAGGGAATAGATACGAATCCTTTATTTTCAGATTCAAAGAGGAAAACTATCAATACTTTAATAAATGAATTTAAAATAACTATTCCTGCGATATGTCATGATCAATTGATGGATATTGCGTTACATTCAAAGGATGAGAATACGGCAAGCTATGCTTATAATATATTAAAAAAAACAATGGAAACGTGTGAAAATTTTGGAATTAAATATATAGAGATTCCATTGGTTGGTAACAGTTCTCTAAAAACTGACTCTGATTTTAATAATTTAGTGAAACAGTTGACTAAACTAGATAAAAAAGCTAAAAAATATAGCATAGATTTTATTTTAGAAACAGATTTACCCCCGGAGCAGAATGTGTCACTTATGAAAAGTATGGTTGGGATGTCTGTGGGTATGAATTTTGATATGGGTAATTCTGCTTATTGGAGCTTCAATCCGGATATTGAATTGAATCAAATAGGGCCATGGATAAAAAATGTCCATGTGAAGGACTGTATTCCTGATGTATATACTGTGCCACTTGGAGATGGTAGTGTAAATTTTAAAAAAGTATTTCAACATTTGAATACCCAAAATTATGATGGTTTGTTTATTCTTCAAGCTGCACCAGCGTCTTTTGGTCAAGAAATTGAAGTTGCAAAACATAATTATAACTTTACTAAAAAACTCTTGATTAAGTATTATGAATCTTGACATTAATAATAAAGTAATCTTTATTACTGGTTCTTCGCGAGGTATTGGAAATGGAATTGCAAGAGTCCTTTTGAATGAAGGATGTAAAATAATTATTAATGGCAAAAATGAAGAACGATTAGAGAAGGAAACAACAAAACTTAATAAGATTTATCCGGATAAAATTATTTCGGTATTAGGCGATGTAAATGAAGGTGTTGTGATTGAAGAAGTTATTAAAAATTCTTTTAATAAATGGGGCTCTATTGATGGAATTGTGGCAAATGCTGGTGCTATAAAGAGTGTACATGACTGGGAGATTAATGAAGATGATTGGAATTGGTATTTTACTAATAATTTTTCTGTAACTTACAATGCTATTCAATCTTTGATCCCATTTTTATCTAAAAGTCAGGGCTCAATTGTGACAATTGGTTCAATTGCAGGACTTGAAGATGTTGGAGCGCCACTGCCGTATGCATCTTCAAAAGCTGCGCTTTTAGCCTACACGAAATCGCTATCGAAACGCCTTGCGAATAAGAAAATTCGTGTCAACATGGTGTCTCCTGGAAATATTCTTTTCCCCGATGGTAATTGGGATAAGAAACAAAAAATAGACATAGATGATATTAAAAAAATGTTAAATGAAAAAGTCCCGCTAAAGAAGTTTGGTACTCCAGAAGATATTGGCAATATGGTGGCATTTTTACTATCACCAAGGGCAAGTTTTATTACCGGTGGAAATTTTATTATTGATGGCGGTCAAACAAATTCATTGAATTAAAAAATATGACTAAATTAAAAACAGTAAAACAGCAGTTAAGCCTCACAGGAAAAAATGTTGTTATTACAGGTGGTGCTGGTTTTTTGGGATCACACTTTGCTGAAGGTGTTGCTGAAATGGGCGGTGTCCCCATTCTTGTTGATTTGGACAAGAATAATACAGAAAAAGCGACTAACTTATTAATAAAAAAGGGTCATTCAGCCTTTGGATATTCATTAGATATTTGCAATCAAAAGCAGGTGAAAGATACGTTTTTATCCATTGTTTATGATCATAGTCAAATTGATTGCCTTATTAATGGTGCGGCCTTTGCTATGAAAAACTTGCAAGGTGGTGGTGATGAGTTTTTTGCACCTTTTGAAGATTATTTATTATCAAATTGGCAAATGAGTATAAATGTGAATCTTACAGGTACTTTTCTCATAACCCAAATTGTGGGTAAGCATATGAAGGATATTCGTAAAGGTTCAATTATTAATATTGCTTCTGATGTTGCTATTATTTCACCTGATCATCGAATATATGAAGCCGATGCACGTATAAATTATGATGGTGTAGATTTCAATACACCTGCTGCATATTCTGTCTCAAAAGCAGGAATATTAGCTTTCACTCGGTATTTGGCTACTTATTGGGCTCGAGATGGTATTAGGGTAAACTCCATTTCTCCTGCGGGAGTATTCCGCGATCAAGATTCAAAGTTTGTAGAAATGCTTTCTTCAAGAATCCCACTTGGAAGAATGGCTAATCCTGAAGAGTTAAAAGGTCCTATAGTTTTTTTATGTTCAGACGCATCTTCATATATAACCGGATCTAATTTGGTTGTAGATGGTGGTCGCACTATTTGGTAAACAATAATGATCCCAATTTATGAACCCTATTTTACCGGAAATGAAAAAAAATATTTAATGGACTGTATCGATACTACCTGGATATCCAGTCAAGGTGAATATATTTTAAAATTTGAAAAAGCATTAGCTGATTTTCATAGCATGAGGCATGCTATTGTAACTTCCAACTGCACGGCAGCATTGCATTTATCATTGAAAGCGCTTGGTATTGGCCCTGATGATGAAGTGATTTGTCCCGCCCTTACTTTTATTTCACCGGCCAATATGGTAGTTCTTTCAGGCGCAAAATTAGTTTTAGTAGATATTCATCCAGAAACACTTACGATTGATCCCGATCTCATTGAAGAAAGAATCAATAAACGCACAAAAGCCATTATTGTTGTCCACCATTTTGGTCATGCTGCGCATATGGACGAAATTATGGAGCTTGGGAAAAAATATAATCTAAAAATTATTGAAGATAATGCAGAAAGTATTGGTGCTACTTATAAAGGAAAGCTTTTAGGGACATTTGGAGATGTATCGACTTATAGTTTTTTTGGTAATAAAATTATGACAACCGGAGAAGGCGGGGCGGTATTAACCAACGATGAAGGTACTGCCATAAAATGTCGTGAGTTACGTGATCATGGTATGAGCCATAAACGAAAATATCACCATGTAGATTTGGGTTACAATTATCGCATGACAAACATGCAGGCAGCCATCGGTTTGGCACAGATGGAAAAAATAGATGAAATACTTTCTCTTCGTAGAGTGCAAATGGAATTTTACTATAAAAAACTATCAAATATTGATGGAATATCATTACGTAAATATGCTGATTGGTGTGAGCCTGTTCATTGGATGATGACAATTACTTTGGATGATAAATATGATCGAGATTCCTTTTTAGATTTTATGAATGACAATGGAATTGATTGCCGGCAAATGATTAATCCGGTTCATCATGCAGATCATTTTAACTCACAGTTTACAGATGATGATTTTTTTAATTCGGTTAATATTTCAAAACAATCTGTTCATTTACCCAGTGGTCTTGGTCTTATAGAAAAGCAGATAAGCAATATAGGGAATACCATTAAAGGTTTTTTAAATTGAAAAATATTGCAGTTATTGGCGGAGGCAATATTGGCAGAAGGCATTTACAAGCATTATCCAGATTGAGTAAAAATTATGCTCTTTATTTAGTTGATCCTTCACGGGAAGCCATTGATTTAGCTATTCAGATGTATGAAGAAGTGAAGACAGATAAAAGTCCAAAACTTCAACAATTGGATCACATCAGGAGTCTTCCTAAAAAACTTTTCACTGTTATAATTGCAACCAATTCAAATCAACGATATCCGGTAACAAAAGCGTTGCTTGATAATAATATAAAATATATTATTTTTGAAAAAGTATTGTTTCAGGATAAGGATGAATACAAAGATGTCGAATATATTTTAAGAAACAGACAAATTAAATCCTGGGTGAATTGCTGGCGGAGGGTTGTTCCGTCATACCAGAAGTTAAAAAAGAAATATGAGTATGATGAGTTGACTTCATTTAGTGTGAATGGTAATAATTGGGGTATAACATCGAATGCCATTCATTTTATTGATTTGCTTAACTATTTAACCGATTCAACCCAATATCAATTTGTCAATAATAATATTAATATAATGAAAAGTAAACGGGATGGATATTATGAATTTATTGGCAACCTGGAAGGTGTGTTTGGAAAAAAGAAAATTCCTTTTTCTTTTACTTCTAATGCTGCAGACGACAGTATATCGTATGAAATAAATTTAAAATACGGAAAAACTCTTATTACTATTAATGACGATGAAGAATGGTGGATTGAAAATTCTTCAGAGAAACAAAAAATTGATATTCCATTTCAAAGTAATATGACACAAAACTATATTAATGATTTAGCAGAAAAACAGACATGTAAATTGACGGCATTTGATAAAGCGAGCGAGCTGCATTTACCCATGATTGATTATTTTACAAATATTTTCAAACAAAGTGGTATTGTAGGGTGTCCCATTACATGAGGTCTATTTTATGAATATCGGCTTTATCGGTTGTGGTAAAATTGCCCATTTTCATGCAGATGTATTAAAAGCACTCAAGCAAAATATTGTTGCTGTTTCTGCCAGAAAAAAATCACCGAATTTGGGCCCATTCAGCGAAAAATATAATATTAGAAACCAATATACGCAATGGCAGGAAATGGTAGAAAATGAAAATTTAGATGCTCTTTGGGTTATGGCAACTTGGGATAAAATGGATAAATTACTTATTCCGCTTATAAAAACAGGCTTGCCCCTTTTTCTCGAAAAGCCCATAGCTCTCTCCTCGGAAAATATTGAGGAAGCAATTGAGGAACACCGTAAAACTAATCAATACATCCAAGTGGGATATAATCGACGGTTTTACCCCTTTATGAATAAAATTAAATCGTTCATTGAAGAAGGAGAATTGCGATCTGTTCTAGTTGAAATTCCTGAATCAATTGATCTTGGCAATGTTACATTAGCCCAAAATTTATGGTTGATAAATTCGTCACATGTTATTGATCTGCTATTATATTTTGCGGGTCCTTTGAAGGTTAAATACAATAATAATCAAATTTTATCAGTTAATAGTATTCCTTCCAGTTTTAATGCGGTATTAGAAACAGAGCAGGGTAAACCTATTCACATATCTGCAGAGTGGAATACTTCAAATAACTTTGGTTTAACCTTTGTTGTTGATGATAAAAGAATTGTATTGAAACCCCTAGAAATGGCAACCATTTATGAAAGTTTTGAGATAATTGAACCAACAAAAGAAAGCCCCATACGGCAATATAAACCCAAATTAGTTGATGAATACTTTTGTGATGGAAAATTTAAACCGGGATTTTATGAACAGGCTGAATATTTTTTAAATCAATTAAACTCAAATAATTTTAATAATAAACATTCTGATTTATTGGAATGTCTTACAACAACAAAACTAATAGAAAACTTAAAAGCGATAAATTATGCATAATCACTCATGTTATATTTGTAAAAACAAACCTAAATCATTTATGACTTTTGGTCAAATGCCAATTGCAAATGGGTTTCTGTCTAAAAATCAATTTAAGAGCGAATACTTTTTTGAAATGGAGGTAGCCTTTTGCAATCAATGCAATATGTTCCAATTGGTGAATC
>Ga0233429_1003289_pt1 | contig 15455 bp, 18 predicted proteins | sample SI_118_April2016_3_FD_179879 | JGI IMG/M metagenome (GOLD analysis project Ga0233429, IMG submission 179879) | Seawater microbial communities from Saanich Inlet, British Columbia, Canada - SI_118_April2016_135_MG | ecosystem: Environmental > Aquatic > Marine > Inlet | place: Canada: British... | reverse complement strand
TATTCGGAAGTATTGCTAACTAGATGGTAGCTATGGGATTATCTAATTTTCATAAAAAACAACAATTAGAGACAGATCTAAAAATTCTAGATTGGATGGAAGATTTTTCCATAAATGAGCCTGAATTTAAAATAGATGAGTTGAATAATATTTTAGATACGATTGTATTAGATTAGATATGAAACCAATAGTAATTATAGCAATGGTATCTATTTTGTTAATTCCAAGTATCGCATTTGCTGAAACCTCACAAGAAGCAGCTGAGCGAAGACTAGAAGAAAAGAAAATACAAACAGGATGGTATGATTCTGAAACCTCACAAGAAGCAGCTGAGCGAAGACTAGAAGAAAAGAAAATACAAACAGGATGGTATGATCAAAATGTGTTAACACCTACCCCCTCAGCAAATTCAATCCAACCATCTACATCTAGTGCTCCAAGTGTTTCAATGGAATTCATCATTCTTGGTATGGGAATGATAGTTGTGGCAGTTGTTGTCATAACTGTATTCTTAAAAATGAAAAAAACTGTAGTGAAATCTACCATTCCATCTAACCCACAAAAACCTGACACCACACAGTTTTGGGTTTGCCCTAACTGTGGAGGCAATACACAGATGAAAGAGAGTAGACAGTACTGTACATCATGTAACATATACTTGTCAATTTAAAAAATCAGTTTAGATTCAACACGCTTAAGTTCATAATTGATATGGAAAACTAATGGGAAATGGTAGACCAAAAGTTGTTATCATTTTTGTGGTATTATTTGCCTTAGTTGGGGTGTATTGGGCATTACTTGCTTCAGCTGGTGTTTGGTTAATCATTAGTGATGATGAACAATTTGCATCTGGTGATGAAATAGCAATTGCCATTACAATGATTATTGTGATAAGTGCTGTCATTTCGCATTTTCTCAGTTCTGTAATTTTGTTTATTGGAAAAAGACCTAAAAAAACCATAATTGGTTTAGTAATTGTCAATATTATCACAAATGTAGTATTTGTATTAGCTATACCATCAATGCTACCATTTTTTGTTCCAATAATAATTTTTAATTTAGTATTTTTGATTGTCTTACGAAAAAGTGAAGTGCTTGAAAAATACACTACTGAAATTTATTCCCATTCTAAACCACAACCTAGTTCTAAACCACAACCTAGTTCTAAACCACAACCTAGTTCTAAACCACAAAGTGTCAGATGTACTAAATGTGATAATGTTGCAGATTCATCTCAAAAATTTTGTAAAAAATGTGGTTCTAGTTTTTCTGGTGGAACTCAAATGTGGTAATTTTATAGATTTATTTCAAGATTAAAAAAAAATTCTAAACTTCAACATGTTTAAGTTCATGCAGAATTTAGAAAATTATGTTTAAAAAAAATCTGATTATATCTTTTAGTTTAATTGCACTCGGTTTTGTAACTTACTTGTTTATTCCATCACAATTTATAGAAGATATTGGATTTTCCATATCAAATATTTTCTTAGTGATTGGTATTGTTTATCTCATCATTACCATAGTACGAAGAATTAGAAGTAAGACTTAGATTCTAAAAAACTCAATCTGCCCTATGATTCGTAGCGAAAAAGAAAATACTCTTTTTTAAACCCAAATCAATTTCCTGAAATTCATGCCTGATTTTATGCCTATTTACCTAAATAATGATAAGTTATGACTTTCATCATGAAGATTTTGATTCTTGGTGTTATTGCAATAGCATTTGTTTTTCTTTTTGTTCCAGTAAATGTAGATGCTGAAAGAAATTGTGATGCAGACACTGTTTGTGTACAAACTGGAGATTATCTACAGTATGAATTTACGGAAGAATCAAATTTAATAGAATTCAACGAGAGTCTACTAGATAATAAAATAAATTTTAAATCAACTAGATATAATCAAGATGGTATAATTAATTCTGAAAAATTTCATATTTTAGATAGAAATACAGGAATGTATTTCATAGATGGGTTTGATCAAGAAATGGAAGTTCCTTTAATCTATTTTTTAAGTAAAGATATGGTTGAGGATATTTACAATCAAGAAAATTGCCAACAAACTGAATTTGATTTTAATGGAATAAATCGTAACGTGTTTAAATGTAATAATAATGAAGGTGGAAATGTTCAAAGTATTGTGGACATTGACACAAGAATAATTATTCAATTTATAGTACAATTTGGAGATATAGATGCATCTTGGGAATTAATTGATACAAATATTTTCGAGTCAAATAATACTAGTAATTTTGATTTTAATTTATTTGCTGAACCTGAACCAACAGAATATCTTGATGTTGATGATCAACCCGTAACTACTTTTGAAGATGATGAATTAGAGGATAAAGTAATTGCAGGTACAGATACAGAATCTCGTGATTCTGGAGGCGGTTGTCTTATTGCAACAGCTACCTATGGCTCAGAATTAGCCCCTGAGGTTCAAAAGTTAAGAGAATTACGAGACAATTCATTACTAAATACAGAATCCGGCACAAATTTCATGAGTCTATTCAATGATGTGTACTATTCCTTTAGTCCGATAATTGCAGATTATGAGAGAGAGAATCCCGTTTTCAAAGAGATGGTAAAGGTTGCAATTACTCCGATGATAACATCTCTATCAATTCTAAACCACGTCAATATGGATTCAGAAAGTAAAGTTTTAGGTTATGGAATTAGTTTGATAATATTAAATGCGATGATGTATGTTGGAATTCCAGTTCTAGCTGTAATGAGATTTAGAAAATGAGCGAGAATTTTTGTGGAAACTGTGGGAATTTATCATGACACAACAGAGAAGTCCATTTTGGTATCTACTTCCAATTTTCTTTGGAATTGTTGGGGGTATCATTGCATATCTGATCTTGAAAAATATGGATTCTCAAAAAGCAAAACGAGCATTAGCAATAGGAATCATTATTTCAATTCCCCTGTTTACATGGATGCCATTACAAATAGCATTTGGGACACAAAATCCATTTTATATTATATCTAGTAATGGCATGTCTCCAGTTTTACAAGTATATGATGCAATAGTTGTTCAAGGACATGTGCCGTTTGAAGAAATTGAAATAGGAAATATTATCGTGTTTAATCGACCATCAGATCACAATCAAGTACAAGTTAGCAGAGTGGTATCCGTAACGGATGACAGCCCTTGGACTGTTAGAACACAAAGTGATGCAAATAATGCATCAATTCCAGGAACTGACTTTCCAATTACAGAAGAAGAATATATTGGAAAAGTTGAATATCTACTTCCACAAGTTGGATACGTCACACAGTTAGTAAAACCACCCATGAACGTCATCAGTATTCTAGTATTTTTTGGAGTCGTCTTTGGTATTTTAGCAAGAAAACATCAGGAATATAAAAAAAATCAACCTGTAAAATCCCAAATAACAAAAACAAAAGATGAAACACAATTTTGGGTTTGCCCTAACTGTGGAGGCAATACACAGATGAAAGAGAGTAGACAGTATTGTCCATCCTGTAAATTTTATTTGTCAATTTAATAATTTTAAATTCTAAACTCTTAAGTTTACACGAAAATATGATCTGTGTTGCCATTTTGCTCGATGTGTGGAGAACCTTCTAGATATGGTGTAAATTGTTCTAAATGTGGTCATCAATTAAAAATTCCTAAGGGGAATTTGAACATAAACTATCCTCAACACAAATCTAGAAAAAAGTTGATCATTGGAATTATTGTTTTATCTTTTGTGATTTGGATATGTATTCCAGGTGTTATGACAATATTGGGTATTGATCTAACTAGTCCTGAACAGAAACTACAGCAAGAAAGAGATGCATATTATGAATCATTTGAAAATTTTCAAATAAATTATCAAAATGAAAATGATCCTAATTACTATAGTTCTGCACCTTAGATTCTAAATTTCAACAATAAGCTTAAGTTCATAATTCTTGTATAACATGTAGAGTATTATGCTAACTTTTCTTTTGAATATTTTATCTGTAGTTACCGGACAATTAGGACCAAACTATAATCCCTATTTCTATGATGTAATGATTTACATTTTTACAATTGTATTTCTTTTTTTCATTCTAATGATTATCTCAATTGTGTATTTTTTACGAAGAAAATCTAAACACAAAAAATATGGACCTCAAAAAACACAAGAAGAGACACAATTTTGGGTTTGCCCTAACTGTGGAGGCAATACACAGATGAAAGAGAGTAGACAGTACTGTCCATCATGTAAGTTTTATCTACCTTCATGAGAAAATTAGATTCTAAAAAAAAACTCAATCCTCCATAACATCCCACATCTAATAGGAAATACTCTTTTTTAAAACTAGAATAATTTTCTGAAAAACAGCTGATTTTGTGCCTATTTACCTAAATAGTAATGATATGTGAAATTCATATTGAAATTGATTTTTCTACTTTTACTAGTAGTGATAACTAGTGGATATGCATTTACGGGTGTTTTTGCAGATCACACAGAGGTTACAATTGTACCGGCAGATGGTTCTGGTGCTCCAGGATGTGAAGAAGTCACAAGTGGTTGTTTCATTCCTAGCACTGCAACAGTTGATGTTGGTGGAAACGTAATAATGTCAAACACAGATAGTGCAGCACACACATACACCGCAGGAACTCCGGGCAATGGCCCTTCAGGTGAATTTGATACTGGATTATTGATGGCAGGAAATTCTTTTGAATACTCTCCAGATACTGTAGGTGAAATTTCATACTTTTGTATGGTTCACCCATGGATGATTGGTTTGATCATAGTACAAGACACCGTATCATCATCATCTACTCCATCATCATCATCTACTCCATCATCATCTTCTCAACTAACGGGACTACAAACACATGTTGTTGATGTCCCAATAGGAACTTCAGTTCCTGGATGTGAGGAAACAAATGAATGCTTTTCACCAGCAGATATCACAATCAATGCTGGAGATACAGTATCATGGGATAACGTAGACACAGCAGCACACACTGTAACTAGTGGAAGCCCATCTAACGGACCGTCAGGTGTCTTTGACAGCAGTCTACTAATGGCAAGTGCAACTTATGCATTTACATTTGAAGATGCTGGAAATTATGACTACTTTTGCATGGTACATCCATGGATGGTAGGTGCTGTTTCTGTTTATACTTCTGCATCTCCAACACCTTCTGCATCTCCAACACCTTCTGCATCTCCAACACCTTCTGCATCTCCAACACCTTCTGCATCTCCAACATTATTTGTATCGCAAAATACCCCCATTGACATTGTTACAGATAAAACATCATACTATGATGGTGAAACAATTCAAATTATGGGTGAAGTTTGGCAGAATACAGGATTGCCAATAACTATTATTGTTAAATCACCAAATGGAAATTTGATAACAATTGATCAAGTACAATTAGGAACTAGCACAAAATTTAGTACTGAATTTACTGCTGGTGGACCATTAATGAAAACAAAAGGGACATATACAATTACATCTCAATATGGGAATACAAATCAATCTGTAACAACTTCATTTTTCTTTGATGGCTCTATAACACCTACACCTACACCTACACCTACACCTACACCTACACCTACACCTACACCTACACCTACACCTACACCTACACCAACCGGTGCAAGTGTTCCTGTAGAGTATGTTATTGTAGGTATTGTAATTGCCGCAGTAGTGGCAGTTATTGTAATTGTACTCTCAAAAAGAAAGAAGACTCTTGTAAAATCAACCCCCTCAAAAAATCCACAACCATCATCATCCAAACCTCAAACATCTACACCTGATGCAACTCAGTTTTGGGTTTGTCCTCACTGTGGTAAAGACACAGAGTATAGAAATCAAAAACAATTTTGTAGTTCATGTAATGCGTATCTATGACCCACAGCACTGTTTCCCTAAAATCACCTTTAATGAATAAAGTAGTTATTCTATCATCTTTCTTGATTTTTTTTTCCTTTATCTTGATTGTAACATATGCCCCGGCAACTTTTGCAAATACTGAAACATCTAGTGCAGTGGGGACAATGCAATTAAATCAAGATCTTTTTGAAGTTTCAACAGGTTCATCTGAGTTAGTAAAAATATTTGGCTCAGTTCCAAGTGCAAATAGGGGGGACAGAGTAGCAATAATTTTTACGATGCCTGATGGTGAGGAAGAAGGTTCTCTAGTATTCCCAACAAAAGATGGATTTTTTGAGTCTTTTTTGATGTTGGATAATAATTCCCAATTGGGCACTTATACGGTATTTTGTTCTTTTAATTCAACTCCGATGGGGACACTTACTTTTTCTGTAACCAAAAACCAATTGGTAATAAAAGATGAACCTGTTCCATCTTTACCTACACCAAAAATCTTTAATGAATTTACATTTACAACTAACAAAAATGTGTATTCAGATGGAGAACAGATCATAATTTCAGGACATGTTGATGAAATAATTTCACAGACCCCTGTCACACTTAAAATAATTTCTCCCAATGGAAACTTGATTACAATTGATCAGATTCCAGTTGACGGGAATGGGGTATTTGATACTAAAATAATGTCTGGTGGGTCAACTTGGGCATCAACTGGTACCTACGTAATTAATGCACTATACGGAATTAATTCTAAACCCATTGAAGTCACATTTCATTTTGATGCAACTGCTAACACCAATACAATTACCAAAACACCTAGTTCATCAATTAACGTTGAAGGACATGAAGTTGATTTCCAAATGACCGATGGTAATGTTATTAATATTATACCTGATGTGAATGCTGATTCTCTAACGGTTTCAGTTGATGCTCCCGAAGATGGATCATTGACCCTTGCAATCCCTAGATCAGTGTTAGATGCAACAATTAATGGCGGAGATGATGAATTCTTTGTCTTAATTGATGGTGAAGAAGTAGACTTTGGTGAAACAGTTACATCAACAAGTAGAACACTTGCCATACCATTCCAAGCAGGATCTAAAGTGATCGAAATAATTGGAACTCCCACATCCAATATATCTACTCCACCAAAAATTACCTACTACGATACCAAACTGTCACTACAACTTACTGACGGTACATCTCAAGGATATGTCAAAGTTAAACCGACACTAACATATGGTTCAGGCAATGCACTCACATCTGATGTTTCAATTTATGTTGATGGAACATACAAAACAAAAGTTACATCAAACCAGTGGTCAAGTAATATTTACGCTGGATCTGGTTCTCATACAATAAAAGCATCAATTACAGAACTTACAAGCAACACCAACACCTCAATAAAATACCGTGCTTCCAGTGACACTGAAAATTATCTTGGAAAAATAACATCAACACAAACATCAACACAAACATCAACACAAACATCAACACAAACATCAACACAAACATCAACACAAACATCAACACAAACACCGATTTCCAATAATGATGACTTTCAGATGGTCTATGCTATTGTAATAATTGCAATTATAGCCGTAGCAGCTGGTGTTGGAATTACACTCTCAAAAAGAAAAAAGATTGCCCCTCTCATATCTGCCCAAGTTCAAACAACTTCTGATGAGACTCAGTTTTGGGTTTGCCCTCACTGTGGTAAAGACACAGAGTATAGAAATCAAAAACAATTTTGCATCTCATGTAATGTATATCTATAATTTACTACTCAAAGTTTATTAATTTGATATAATCATATTTTCATTACTTGACTGATTTTAAATGCATATCTAATAGAACACATGTTAAATCAAATTCTGGCTCAGTGATATTCATAGGTGTTGATCTTTTTGCAGATCAATCAACCATACTTCAAAGTAGACATTTGAACATATGCTTAGCTATTGACTGTAGTGGGTCCATGCAAGGTGAAAAAATTGAACGGGCTAAAGAATCAGCTATAATTTTAGCAAGAAGTTTATCGCCAAATGATCTGATTAGTATTGTTACATTTGAATACAAAGTGAAAGTTTTACTAGCACCAACACTTGCATCTGAACAAGATAAAATAGAGAATGTTATCAGTTCCATTCAAGTTGGTTCTGCCACATCACTTTATGGTGGACTCCAAAAAGCAAATGACCTTGCATCCAAAAATGCAAAGTCTGGAAGAATTACAAGAATTGTTCTAATGACTGACGGCATTCCAACTGACAAAGAAAACCCAAAAGATTATGAGAAATTATGTGCAGAGATTAGAAAAGATGGAATAACTGTAAATCCTATAGGGATAGGGGATAATTATAACGATGAGTTATTGTTAAGAATAAGTGACTCTGGCGGTGGGGAATGGATGCATGTTACTGATCCTCATTCACAACTTCCAAATTTTCTACGAGAGCAAGTAACTATGATGTTAAACACTATTGCGATAAACCCTGAATTAAAATTGGAATTTATTCCAGGTGCTGAAATTATTGATTTTTACACAGTTAAACCAATTTTAACAAAGATGGAACTTCCACAAAGAAAAGGTAACCAATATGTGTTAAATTTACGTGATTTAGTTATTGGTCAAGAACAAACAATAGTTTTCAGAATAAAATTACCACATCAACCTAGCGGCACTTACAATTTACTTAATGCGAGTGCTATTGACAAAAATGTTGACATGTCAATAACATACACTGAAGATTCTACTCTTTACAATTCTGAACCAAACCCTGATCCAAGAATTTTGTTGTTTGCAACTGAGGGAACAGTTCTAATGAGAAAAGGAATGGATGGAGACACAATAGCATTACAAAAGGCTGAAACAATACTTAAAGCAGTTCCAACTGATCCTGATGCTACAATAGCACTCAACCCTGCAACACAGGCCACAGTGATGAATTTAAAAAATATTCATGATGCTACTGTGATGAAACCTAATCTCTCTGAAGCAGAAAAGAAAGATCTTATGCATGACACAACTATAATAAGAAGAAAGGAAAACAAATAAGTGAATTATAATGTTAAATTGTCCAATCTGTAGTTTTTCTGAAAATCCTGACGATTCTGTTTATTGTACTGAATGTGGGGGTAAAATAGCTGAAGAATCACAACCTGAACCACAAGTAGTTGCTCCTCCACCACCAGCACAACCTGAACCACAAGTAGTTGCTCCTCCACCACCAGCACAACCTGAACCACAAGTAGTTGCTCCTCCACCACCAGCACAACCTGAACCACAAGTAGTTGCTCCTCCACCACCAGCAGACCTACAAAACCCTGGCGGAATTTTGGTATTGCCAGATAATTCTAATATCCAAGTAGAGACAGCACCAAAAACTATCGGGAGAATGGAATTGATTAATTATTTAAAAACACTTCAGGGTGTGGATCCAATGACCATTTCTAGACAGCATTTTACAATCTCACAGGAAAATAACACATACTATGTTGAAGATGGAAATACTGTGGTTCAAGATAAAGCAAGTTCCAATAGGACATTTCTAAATGGAGTTGATATTACAGATAAAGGTCAGCAAGAGCTAAAAAATGATGATGTCATAGACCTTGCAAATACTGTCAAACTTACATTTAGGTTGTAGTTTTGATAACTTGTTCTAATTGTAATGAAGTAATTGATGAAAAAGAATCTTTTTGTACTCAATGCGGTCACCTACTTTCTGAAACAATAGATAGTGAAGAAATTCCAACCATTGAACAAAACGTTGAAACAAACGAATCACCTGAACCATCTTTAAAAAAAGGTAAACTTGTTTTCCCTGATGACACTGAAATGGAAATTGATGAATCACAAAGATTGGTGGGTAGGGTGGATTTGAAATTATTTTTAGATAAAGATTCAACTGACATATCACGTGGCCACTTTACAGTTTTTGAAGAGAATGATAAATACTATTTAGAAGATGGCAGTACAAACGTTCAGTACAAAGCAAGTGAAAAACATACTATTCTAAATGATGATGATATTACAGGAAAAGGGAAAATTGAACTTAATGATGATGACTTGATTAAAGTATCTGATATTGTGATTCATTTTAAAAGGGATTGATTGGGGAAAATGTTATTGACTGCCAACTCCATAATGAAAGGAAAATTTGATACTTACAAGATAATTAAAACACTGCCTGCAGCAGCTGGTGGAATGGCTTCAGTCAGTTTTGCAACAAACAGTAGAGGACAAGAGGTTGTTATTAAATCCCCAAAAATAACAGGTGATGGGAATGATGATATGCGTATTGACAAACTTAGAGTTGAAGCTGAAATTCTTAGAGACATTAGTACCTCAGCAAGTCATAACTGTATTGTAAAATATCTTGATGAATCTGCACAAAGTAATGATTTCTTTTTGGTTATCGAAAAAATTAATGGCAAAACAATTAAAGAGTTAGTCACTTCACAACCCTTGACTGAACAAGCAGTTCTTGGATATTTTGAAAATATAATTAAAGCACTTAATTTCATACATAAAAAAAATATTATTCACAGAGACATCAAACCCAACAATATAATTATAGATCCGATTCGAGGGCCTGTTCTGATAGATTTTGGAGCTGCAAAACAGGGTTGGACACAAATGCAACAAGGCCAGGGTAATGAAACTATCATCGGAACTCCTGGTTGGTCTTGTCCACATCAATTTACTGGAGGACTCAGTACTTCATGTGATATTTACTCTGCTGGTGCAGTATTATTTTATATGCTGGTTGGCAAAGAACCAAAATTCTATATGAATAGTACACACACCTTAACTCAAGAACCAAATCAAGTTCGTTCTGGAATATCTCGTGAAATTTCTACTATTGTAAAAAATTCTATTGATCCTGATCATCGACTTGTATCTAGTGCCGATGATTTATTGATGCATAGTAAAAAAAGTGTGTCACCATCAATCACACAACCGTACATACTTCTTGAAGGTATAAAATATCAACTAAAGAATGAGACCGACATAGGACGGGCACACCAAACCTGTGACCGTAGTTGCCATTCTGCAGGTTATCAAATAAAACCAACAATCCCCCTAATTGAAAAAGGAAGAAATTATCTTAGTAAACACCATATTCGAATTTGGAAGGATGGTGGCGGATATTTCTGGATTCAGGATCTTAGAAGTAGGAATGGTTCTGCCATTTTCAGCAATGGATCCTATAGACGACTTACTCCTGGTAAAAAGGAATTACTAAACCCTAAATCTGTGGTTGCTCTCTGTTATAATGCAAGTAAAGGCGCATACATTACATTTACTTTCCATGAACGGTGAAAATGATGGAAGATATTATTAAAGAAAAAACAGAACTTGAAACTATGCCTATTATCTCAAATAATGCTAGGATTGGACTATTAACAGATATCGGGAAAAAAAGGAAAGTAGATGAAGATGCTATTTTAGCAATAGAATCCATGTCTGCATTTGAATCAAAATCTAGTCAAAAATTTTTACTTGTATTAGCTGATGGTATGGGTGGGCATTCAAAAGGTGAGGTAGCAAGTAAGATTGTTGTAAACACAATTGCAGAAAAAATCAACCCTGCAATACTATCTCAAACTAATTACACTTTTGAAATTAATAAATCCATACAGGAGGCCAACCAAAGAATCTTACAGTACACATCAGACCATCCTGAAACTGAGGGAATGGGGTCAACCGTGGTTTGTGCAGTTGTAGATGGAAAGAATGTTCATCTTGCAAATGTTGGCGACTCGAGAATTTATGTGATAAGTAAAGAAGAAATTAGGCGAGTTACAAAAGATCACTCTTATGTTCAAGAACTTGTAGATAAAGGAGAAATTTCTGAAGAAGAAGCAAGAGTTCATCCCAAAAAAAATGTAATCACAAAAGCTGTGGGAATTTACTCTGAGCTTAAAGCAGATACAATGAAACTAACACTTGCAGATGATGAATCTCTACTGTTATGCTGCGATGGTCAATTAATACATGTAGAAGACGAAGAAATACAGGAAGTAGTTGTTAAATCTGATGATGCTCAAGATGCATGCAAAAAACTTGTAGATTTAGCAAATGAGCGAGGTGGTGAAGATAACATATCAGTTATACTACTTTCTTCATATTCTTAAAAATAATTAATAATAAAATTTTTTCTTTAAATCAGAAAACAATAATATTAATTAGTTACCAAGGTGGTCGTCCATTTTGAGAAAGATATTGGTTATATTGACGACAAAGATTTCGTGAATCAAAAATCTGCCAAATAAATAATATCAGATATACAATTAAACCAATTCCCAGTGTGGCGACTCCAACTATTATCAAAATCCAACTACCAATCAGAATCCCTACACCCTTACCTACTTTTCCGACATACATGTGACCTATTCCTGGAAGTCCAATTAGTCCTAAAATAATTGAAAGGATTAGAGTAGTATTTTCGTCTTTATGACCTGTGTGATATTGGGGATTATAGTTTGGTTGAGGTGGAGGATTTTGATTATAGTTTGGTTGAGGTGGAGGATTTTGATTATAGTTTGGTTGAGGTGGAGAATATGGATTATAGTTTGGTTGAGGTGGAGAATATGGATTATGGGTTGGTTGAGGTGGAGATTTGGGTGCTGGTGAACCACATACGGGACAAAATTTAAAATCCTTTGGCATGTTCTTTTCACAATGACTGCAATACACTACATGAAATTATATTTAATGGATTTAAAGATTGTATTTTAGACTACAAATAAATCACATATTATTTGGCAAAAGTTAATTTCACATAATAAGAAATTATTTAAGAATTAATTTAGAAATAAATACATTCTTTTCCTAGATATGATATTGTGAACATGAAAAGGCCAACAGGGATTACCATTCTAGGCATATTGTATATTTTGGGGGGTATAGTGATGATGCTCCTATCAATCACCCTTGGATTACTATCATCTGTTTTGTTAGATAGTCTGGGTCAAAATTCAATTTCTATGTTATTTGGTTCTGTTGAATATTTTCTTACTAGCTCCATATTTGCAATAGTTTTAGGCATTATTGCAATTATTCAATTTATAATAGCAGGTGCTCTATTTAGCGGAAAAAATTGGGGCCGGACAACGGTAATTATCTTTGCAATATCTGATTTAGTATTTGAGACTATTTCATTATTTGTTGGAAATGCAATGGGAATTATATTTTTGATGTTTGATACTATGGTTCTTTATTATATGTGGAGACCACATGTTTTAGCATACTTTAAGGGAATTAATGTTGCATCTTCTCAGCAGTTCTATAATCCAAGTTTTTCTCAAAACTCTTTACCGTACACTCCTCCAAATATGAGCCCCGACAATCAATATTCCGAACCATCAATACCACCACCAAATCCATTCATCCCTGAAAATGAAACCCAGATTTACACTGATGAACAAGACGTTGAAATAAATATTCCACCTCAAAAAATTTGCCAGAAATGTCAAACCGAAATATCTTTGGCAGCAAAGTTTTGTCAAAAATGTGGGGACTGGATTTGATTAGGGAGAATTAATGAAGTTTTGTCCAAAATGTGGTTATTTTGTTAATAGAAAAAAGCATTGTACCATGTGCGGATATAATTCTGTAAACTCAATTTCTTCTAAAATCTCAAGTTCAAAAAGAGGCATTATTGTTTTCATGATTGCTATTGTGGTAATCGTCATTACTACCTCTCTTAGTATTGATAATCCTAATGATTCACAATTAATTAATTCTGATATTGACTATGAAATACCTTCCAATCTTGATACCACTTTAAATCCCAATAATCCATTGATCCAATTTGCATTAGATCAAGTTAACGATGACCGGAAAAAACATGGGGTCCCTCCTGTTATTTTGGGAAATAATTCAGCAGCACAAAACCATGTGGATGATTTGTTAGAATTTAATTATTTTTCTCATTGGAATTCTAAGGGGGTTAAACCATATGTTACCTATACACTATTTGGAGGCAGGGGAAATATTGCAGAAAATATTTCTTATACTTTTTCTCAATGCCCTACATCTAACTGCATTCCATTAGTTTTTGATCCACTCAAAGAAATAGAAAAGCATCAGTATGGAATGATGTATGATGATGCTCATTCAAATTGGGGTCATAGAGATACCATAATTGATCCTAATCACACTCATGTTAATTTTGGAATGGCATCTGATGGTGGAAATTTCTATTTTGCACAACATTTTGAAACTAACATTATAGAATGGACTAAAATTGAATTGGTAAATGGCAAACTAGAGATGGCAGGAAGATTGCCTGATGGGTTTTCTGTGGCACAAATTGAAATTTATGCTGATGAAAGTCCTAAAACTTTAAGCGGCCAAACACTTGATGATGAATCCCCGTATAATCAAAATTATTATGATCGTGGGGAATTAGTTGGCATATTCTTAGAACCTCTTCCAATAAACATTTCTTATGACGAATGTGATGTGGAAAAAATTACTGTTACAGATGAATCTGGAATTAAAAATTGCATAGATTACAAAATATTTTATAATAACCGTGTTCATCCAGATGAAATCAATACCTCTATTGATGTCTCTGAATGGTTAGAATCAAATGGATTGCATACGGTATATGTTGTTTTAAATAATGCAAACAATGAACGCGTTGATGCTACGTCCATAACTTTGGAATATCTAGAATAATTATTATTTTTACTTTTTATCATTTTAAGACCTTGAAAAACACTCCATTAGAAAAATACCCTTTTTAAATTAAGAAAAATAGATTCTAAACTTTTAAGTTTATACAAAAATATGATTTTTATTGCCATTTTGCCATATTTGTGGAGGACAGATAATGTATGGAGCCAATTGTTCTAAATGTGCTGTTGGCAATCCTGGAAATTTTGGACCTAACCCAATAAACAACTATCAACATAAACCTGGAAATCAAAAACAAGGTTCATGGATTAGAGCATTTGGAAGAGGTGTTGCTGGCATATTCCTATTCCTTTTTGGATTGGGGATGGTTTTTGCAACATACTATTATTTTGATAACCTAGATAATTTAATGCGGAATGTTATGTATTCTACAAATTTTATGACGGTAATGATTCTGTATTTAATTATTTTTCCAGCTATTCTTTTGACAATGGGTGGGATTTCAATTTATTATGGAATACGAATTATTTCAAAAACATAACCTAATATCATTTGATCATATCAAAATAGAAAAAAAATCATTTGACATTGGATTCTAAACTCTAAAAAAATTTAATTCTCCATAGAATACCCTGCGTAAAGGAAAACATTCTTTTTTAAAACTAGGATAATTTTTTTAAAAATAGTTTAATATTATCTAAACAAATCTAAACAAATCTAAACTTGGATTAAAAATATCCTTGATCAATGTCTAAATATCCGATTAACTAACAAATCTATGTGGAATACAATTCTAGTTTACTGATTTCTGATAAAACTAAGATTGTAAATTATTATATTTTATTTTCAATGATTTTACTTTCTGGAACTGAGTTGATATAATTTACCAATCCTCGATAATATTTTAAATGAAAGTCTAAATCTTTAATTTCTGTTTGTTTTAATTC
>Ga0233429_1003282_pt1 | contig 15476 bp, 13 predicted proteins | sample SI_118_April2016_3_FD_179879 | JGI IMG/M metagenome (GOLD analysis project Ga0233429, IMG submission 179879) | Seawater microbial communities from Saanich Inlet, British Columbia, Canada - SI_118_April2016_135_MG | ecosystem: Environmental > Aquatic > Marine > Inlet | place: Canada: British... | reverse complement strand
ATACAACAATTAACTGCAAAATAACTGAGCTAGAGACTGCTAGCAATAACCATTTATTATTCCAGAAAGACCGACTAAAGACACTTCGTTCAGTCCTAGAGTTAAAGACATTCCACATCTGGAACATTACTATCGTAGAAAATGCCATCGTTCTAGCATACGCCAAATCTTGTGCTAGATACTTATAGAAAACACCAACAGTACCAATCATAACCACAACACCTACAACTGCTATAAACGCCCACATCTGCTTGTCGATTGTAGACTCCTGCGAACTTCTAGGTGGCCGGCTCATGATATTCTTTTCCGGCGGATCAATACCAAGTGCTAATGCAGGCACACCATCTGTCAACAGATTCATCCACAGTATCTGCACCGCGATCAAAGGTAGCGCCAATCCCATCAATGAAGCTGCAAAAATCGTAAGAACCTCCCCAACATTTGATGAAAGTAGATAACGAATAAAGTTCTTAATATTATCATATATACCTCGACCTTCTTCAACCGCTTTTACAATCGTAGCGAAGTTGTCGTTCTGCAGAACCATCGCACTTGCCTCTTTAGCGACATCGGTTCCAACAATACCCATCGCAATACCAATATCTGCGTTCTTTAATGCAGGCGCATCATTAACACCATCACCAGTCATTGCAACTACCTCTCCGTGCTTCTGCCAGGCTTTCAATATCCTTACTTTATGTTCTGGCGAGACTCGTGCATACACATTAATACCTCGCAACTTCGTGTAAAACTCTGTTGGATTCAATCGATCAAGTTCAGCGCCAGTCATAACCTCTGCACCATCAAGTATCCCCAACTGATCTGCGATTGCTTTAGCAGTTGCTTCATGATCGCCTGTAATCATAATAGTTCGAATCCCTGCTTTCTTACAGATCTCAATAGCAGGTTTAACCTCTTCTCTTGGCGGATCAATCATTCCTTGCAAACCAACAAAAACGAGCCCTTTCTCTACGGTTTTTGCGTCAAACTTCGTAACATTCGCAGGCAGCACACGATATGCCATACCAAGAACTCGCAGAGCACCTTCCGCCATCTTTCGGTTAGCGTTAAGGATCTCCTTGCGGTCCTTTGAAGTAATCTTTTTCACAGATCCGTTCTTGAATATATGCGTACATCTAGCAAGTAAAAGTTCTGGAGCCCCTTTAACGTAAGCTATCTTCTTCTTTGTCGGAGTTGAATACGCGATAGTCATTAACTTTCTAACTGAATCAAATGGAATCTCTCCAATGTGTTTATACTTTCGAAGTAGATTGTCTTTCAGAATCTTGGCTTTATACGCCGAAACAATCAACGCGCCTTCAGTTGGATCACCATATACACCCCAACGACGATTCTTCTCAAGTCTTGCAGTTGTACATAACGTACCAATGGTAAGCACCAGACTTAGCGCACGATTAGCTAACGCATTTACACTTTTCTTTCCAGAAAAGAACTGCCCAACAGGCGAATAACCTGCGCCAGTAACGGTAACAATCTTTCCGTCAACATATATCTGCTGTACAGTCATCTCGTTCTTTGTCAAAGTTCCAGTCTTATCTGAACAAATAACTGTGGTAGCTCCCAAAGTCTCAACTGCCGGTAGCTTTCTTATTAATGACTTAGCTTTAGCCATACGAGTTAGTCCTAACGCAAGAGTAATCGTAACAATGGCTGGCAAACCTTCTGGAACTGCTGCGACTGCTAATGCAATAGATGTTATTAGCATATCAAAGAGCTCTCCACCACGGAACATACCTAACCCAAAGATAGCGACTGCGATGAGTATAACTGCAACTCCAATAGTTTTACCGACATGTGCTAGTTTTTTCTGTAAGGGTGTATCTCGCTCATCAGTATCCTGTATCATCTTAGCAACTCTCCCAATCTCAGTATCCATTGCTGTAGAGACGACAATCGCAGTACCTCGACCGCGAGTAACTGCAGTATTCATAAATATCATGTCTTTACGGTCTGCTACTGCTGCCTTGGCAACAACTTTATCACCTAATTTCTCTACTGGCGTTGACTCGCCAGTAAGCGTTGATTCATCTATCTGCAAGCTAAAAGATTCTATAATACGTGCGTCAGCAGGCACTCTCGCACCTTCTTCAACCAAAATGATATCGCCAACAACAAGCTTCTGAGCAGCAATTATCTGTATCTTTCCATCACGAATAACATTGGCCTTTGGTGCAGATAGTTTCTTCAGAGCCTCAATCGCTTTTTCTGCACGATATTCCTGAACAAAACCCAGCACACCATTTACGATAACAATAATCGCTATAACTGCTGCGTCAACCATCTCACCAACAGCAACAGAAATAAGTACTGCTGCAATCAGAAGTAGCACTAACAGACTTTCGAACTGTTCAGCAAAGATCAAAAGAGGTGACTTACCTTTAGCCTTCTTCAACACGTTTGGTCCATTCTTTCTGAGACGTTCAGTAGATTCCCTGGAAGATAAACCTTTTTCGTTAGACTTCAGTTCACTGAAAACTTGCTCTTTAGAAAGAGAATGCCAACTAATCTCACCCATATCTGCAAGATACGCTAATTGTATAAATAACTTACCAAATCAAAGCTCTTATAAGGTTTTTGAACCAAATACAGATATGACAGATTTATCTGCTGTAACCGCAAGAGACTGCTCAGAAGAACAAAAAGAAATTACTAAAACGATCTCTGAAGTAATGCTCGAGACTGGAAACGAAGGTTGGGTACAAAGCAGTGAAAAAGGAGTAGAGATGTGTTTAGACCCTGAAGCAACAGATCAAACTATTCTTAGGGTAAGGGGTAAGTTCAAGAGTTATATAAAATTACCAACGACTGTAGACTACTTATTTTTAAACGATGGAATCTTAATTATTGGAACACCAAACATACCGCATGAACTAAGCCCGCATTTTGACAACACAAAATTCCCACCACAACAACAGACATATAAGATCGGAGCAGGACAATGTATTACGATATGTGGTGAAACTCAACATAAATTTGAGCCAGAGCACCCAATTGGACACTCTTTATTCCTAATAGCAAAGGATATTGAAGGTAGACGCAATCCATACATTCCACCTTCACCAATACTTGATGAAGATTATTAGTTCTTAATCAAAACCTTTAAAACAGTCTCATTAACTACTTTTAACATTGGGGCGGTAGCTTAGTCTGGGAGAGCGCGCGACTGAAGATCGTGAGATCGTGGGTCCGAATCCCACCCACCCCATATTCTAATTCCAGAAACATTTTAAACCAATAAACATGCTTTTCTACATGTCATCGAACAAAGTAAAGATGACATCTTTTGATTAATCCGAGCTAACGTAAGACGTTAGCGTGGTCCCATTGATCTTAGATCAATTAGGACTTTTGTCAAAAGATTATGCCGGGGTGGCACAGTCTGGTACTGCGCGGCCCTGCTAAGGCCGTTCCCTTGGGTTCATGGGTTCAAATCCCATCCCCGGCGCTATTTCTAACTACTTATATAAAGATGATAAAAGTGGGCGAGCCTGAAGTTGACATATGAACCAACTACTGGTATTCCTCAAAGCCAACTCCACGCCGTATCTCTGAAGCACATTATGAACAAGCTACGGTTGCTGCATTCCTGCCCTGGCCGGGTTCACATGAACGTAATACCAACAGAGGCGACGCTTCGACGTCAACGATGAGGCCAATAACCGGAACGTATGCCGCCCACAGGTTTTCAGTTCCCATAAAGATGATTTAGGGTAACAGCTGCGCACCTACATCAGCCAACCTAGCCCATCTTCAATCCATTTTTCACCTTTAAAAAACTAACGAATAGGAGATCGTAAAGCGTATAAATGTTTCCTTACTTTTATGAGTATGATAACTTTTCCGTGCATGAATTGGTATTACTTTCGTGAATCATTACCATTCGACATAGATCATATCCAAGACATATATATGCAAAACGGATTTGCTGCTAAAGCTAAACATGAAATCTGGTCGCTATTAGACAGTCCCCGCGTTGATATTGGAAAAGATAGATCAGGTAAGATCCGTGCTAAAGTCTGGTTGATGACGCCACAGTGTATCTTAGTTGAACATGCTCCAGGCATTACTGCTGTAGACGAAACGCTTAAGGATCTTTTAGCAGCACACTGGGAAGAAGTTTCATTAAGAAACGTATCCTGCCACACACCAAGTAGGAAACGGCACAGTATTAGCCCAAATGAATTAAATCACATAAAAATGGAAATTATCGATCGAGTTATAGCACGACTTCCACTTACAGAAACAATTCGTGATTAAATCCCAAGACTAGTTGTTATCTTGTTATACATGCGCTTATTGTGTTGCTCGATGAAGTTGAGATAGGGTAAGAAGTCTCTCTGCAGAACATGCGCAGAACAGTGAAGCTTACCTTCTAACTGTGCAGCGATACCTTGTGCTTTTTTCTTCTTTGCTGCTCGTTGCCAGAGTCGGATGATCAACTTAGGTTTCTTATACATAACAACATCTCTATTAGATTCTTTCTTTGCCTGTTGTACACCTACAACCGATAATACTCGAGCATAGTTCAAAAAACGCCAATGTTGTCTTCTACGAATACGTTTAAGAAACACGTCACTCATACTCACCGACTCAATTGCAGCAGGTATAGATTTTATGTCATATTCCCAAGGTATGCTCTGCTCGAGCCACAGGTTTAGACTATTGATATCTTCTTTTATGTCATATGAAACTGCTAGTGCTTTTTTTGAGTCAAAACTCTTAAAGATAAATCGCATCGCGTCTGTTATAACTTCGTCTCGCTCACGATCCCAAAGGTAAAGATCTTCGTCAGAGATATTGCCATCTGCACCTAATGATTGCAGGTCATTTATTGCAGCGCGTAGATCACCATCAACTGTTGCAGCTAATTTTCGAACTGCGATCTCATCAAAAACTACATCCTCGCTTTTACATATACGTGTAAGTTGTTCAATAACCATCTGAGAACTTAACTTATTCATCGCGATTGATTGACAATGATTTCGTAAGGTTTTGAACTTATCTGACCACGGATCATTCGCAGTTATGAATATCGGAAACTTTGTCTCCTTTATCACATCAACAACCGCGCCGACACCACCTCGATCTTTCTGGCCAGACATACCATCTACTTCATCAATCAAAATAATCTTACTTGCTCCAAAGATACTTGCTTGTTTAGTTGCAGGATCTAATATTTGCTTAACATGTTCCTTATTCCTAAAGTCTGATGCGTTGATCTCGACAATCTCTAAATTCGCTTGGTTAGCTAATGCATAAACTAATGAAGTCTTACCGCAGCCCGGTGGACCATATAACAATAATGCTTTCTTAGGAGCTCTATTGAAAAGCTTCCAGAAAGTATATGCAGTAGTTACTGCGCTAGACTGACCAATAACTTCATTGAGGTTCTTCGGCTGGTATTTTTGTACCCAAAGTTTCATCTTCCAATAGTTCAACAAAAACTGTCTCGTGCCCAACTAAATGATGTGCGATAAGCAGCTCTATATCTGTCGACTCACATAATATGCCTGCGTTTTCAGCAGCTTCTGTAGGTCTACTAACTTTAACATGATAATTTATACCCCCGTCTACGCCACCTTCTCGAAGGTCGCCAACTAAAACAAATATTCTTTCGTAAAACGGTTCTTGTTCGACAGTTACACCAGTACTTCGCGCATGTACGTATCCTCGAGCTTTTTTCAGATAAGGATCTAATCGATGTGTACGAATATCATTTATATCTACTTCTTGGCCGTCAATCAGATCTGTCATCATCTTTCTCCTCTTTCCGTCTATGAAGAAGTGAAATATCTGGAAGAAGTTTCCAGCTACCTTTAGCAAACTGCGCAAACTGCGCAATCATAGCTTCTAGTTGAATAAACTCGTTAGAACCTTCAACTAACCTAAACTCATAATCTCCACAAATCTTGATAAGTTCTAATCGGATCTTCTCATCAAGTGAGTCGATATTCCATATCTGCTTTTGAATCTGAGCAATAACATCCATACCACTCAGACCGTGTTTAATCATAACATCGAAGAGTCGTTCCTTTGCATCTAGGAATTTTCCTGCCAAAGCTTTCTCGATAACACTTGCGACCTCCTTTGGTTCTGCAAACGAAACTACTTGCTCAACAATCTTAGTATCAATCTCCTGCGCAATTGCGGAACAAGCTTGCAATAGATTCTCTGCCTTTCTACAATCTCCCTCGCTAGCTTCATACAAGAAGCTAAGTGCTCCTGCAGTCATCATCAACCCTTCTCGTTCTGAAACTTCGGTTAGGATTTTAATCATAATATCTTTTGGGAGTGGCTTGAATCTAAAGATCGCACATCGACTTTGAATCGGAGGGATAATCTTTGAAGAATAGTTACAACTCAATATGAAACGCGTGCTTTGTGCATAGTCTTCCATAGTTCTACGCAATGCGTGTTGAGCATCTTTTGTCAGAGAATCTGCCTCGTCTAAATAAATAATCTTAAATGGAACATCTTGGATCGCCCTTGAACGAGCAAAGTCTTTTATCTTGTTTCTTACAACATCAATTCCACGCTCATCACTCGCATTCAACTCTAAAACCGCAGTACTCCAATTATCTCCAAACAAATCTTTAGCTAACGCAACTGCTGCTGAAGTCTTACCAACACCTGCCGGTCCTGCAAACAATAGATGCGGCATATTTTTAGATTTAACAAAAGCCTTAAGTCTAGATGATACTGCATCCTGACCTCTAACCTGATCAAGAGTCTTAGGCCGATACTTCTCAGTCCATATCTCTAGTGCCATGCAGTCTACGCTAGACCAGAAACTTTAAAAGCATTTATTCATTCAATAGATCATGGTAAAAGGTGATTACCCCATCATATTGTAAGAATAATACATCTAGTCACCAAACCGTTTTAAATTCTACAGGAGTTGTTTTGTAATGGCACTATATAGTCCGCAAGACTTTGAACGAGACATACTCGCATTCTGGGAAAAGAACAAAACATTTGACAAACTACAAAAAAAGAATGCAAAAGGTCCGCGCTTTTCTTTTACAGACGGTCCTATAACTGCCAATAATTCTATGGGAGTACATCATGCTTCAGCTAGAACTATAAAAGATCTATATCAACGATATAAAGCAATGCAGGGATTTCATCAGCGATACCAGAATGGATTTGATTGTCAGGGCCTATGGGTTGAAAGGGAAGTTGAAAAACAATTAGGTTTCAGCGGTAAACACGACATTGAAAAATATGGCATTCTAAAATTTGTTACAGCGTGTAGAGCAAGAGTTGAAAAGTATTCTAAATTAATGACGGAGCAATCTATTCGATTAGGACAATGGATGGATTGGGATAATTCTTACTATACAATGTCTGACAAATCTAATGAGTACAAATGGATGTTCCTGAAAGAGTGTTACAAACGAGGATGGCTCTACAAAGGAATTGATTCAGTTCCATGGTGTCCACGATGTGCAAGCATTGAATCAAAACATGCTATAGCGACTGAAGGTTATGAAGATGTAGAAGACACTGCAATCTATATGCAGTTCCCAGTTAGCGGTAAAAAGAAGGAATACTTCTTAGTCTGGACAACAACTCCATGGACAGTTCCTGCAGATGTTGCATTAGCAGTTCATCCCGATGTCTATTATGTTCAAGCACAAGTTGGTCAGAAAGTTTACATAATTGCAGAGAGTCGCGCAGAAGCAACTCTTGGAAAGAAATACAAAGTTCTAAACAAGTTCTTAGGAACTGATCTTATTGGACAAACTTATGACATGCCTTACAAAAATCTACCTGCTCAGAAAAGCAGCATCATGAGTGGCGCAAAGTCAGCAGATGATGTTGGTCCTGCACCACACATTGTTGTAGAGTGGAACGAAGTTAGTGATGAAGATGGAACAGGCATTGTTCACATCGCACCTGGCTGCGGTCCAGAAGATCATGATTTAGGAAAACGTGAAAGACTTCCTGCACCATCACCATTAAATGAAGTTGGTAAATATATTGAAGGTTATGGTTGGCTAACTGGTAAAAGTTCTTCTGATATGAATGAAAAAGTTGTTGAAGATTTAGATAAACGTGGTTTTCTTTACAAGAAAGAAAAGTATAGTCATAGATATCCACACTGTACACGTTGTAGGACTCCACTTGTTTTCAGAGTCGTTCCTGCATGGTATATTTCAATGGATGAAATCAGACCAAAGTTAATTGAAGAAAATCAGAAAATCAAATGGGTTCCCGAACAAGGACAGAAATATGAAGACAACTGGCTTAAAAATATGAGTGATTGGTTAATCTCACGTAAGAGATACTGGGGACTACCTCTTCCGATCTGGGAATGTGACTGCGGACATATTGAAGTTATTGGAAGTAAATCAGAATTAAAAAAGAAATCTGTTTCAGGTTATGATCAACTTAAAGAACTACACAGACCGTGGGTAGATAAAGTTAAGATTAAATGTCCTAGTTGTAAGAAAGTAGTAAATAGAGTTATTGACACTGGAGATGTTTGGTTAGATGCTGGTATGATTCCGTTCTTTACATTGGATTGGGAAAAGAACAAGAAATACTTTAATGAATGGTATCCTGCTGACTTAATTGTTGAATGCGGACCGGGACAATATCGTTGTTGGTTTTACGCTATGATATTACATGGTGTTGCACTCACGGGAAAGTATCCCTTCAAAAATGTAGCAACAATCGAATTAGTAAAAGATAAAGATGGCCGTGAGATGCACAAGAGTTGGGGAAATGCGATATGGTTTGATGAAGCTGCAGATAAAGTCGGAGCCGATGTTGTACGATGGTTATACACAATAAAAGATCCAACAAAAGAAATTCTATTTGGATGGGATATTGCAAAAGAAAAACAAAGATCATTAAATGTACTCTGGAATTTTACAAACTATCTAGATTTGAATCTTACTAAAAAACCAACTAAACCTACAAAACTCAGTGCTAAAAGTAAATGGTTACTCTCTCGAATGGAGTCTCTAAAGTTAAGTGTAACTAAAAACTTAGATGCATTATTACAATCTATAGCAGCTAATTCAATAGAAGATTTCTTCCTTAATGATCTATCTAGAACCTATGGTCAGATGATCCGAGACGAGATCGATAGCAAAGAAGTGCAATATGTCATCTACAATGTAACTCTTGACTTGCTAAAACTTATGGCGCCATTTGTTCCGTTCACAACAGAGAAGCTTTACCAAGATGTTTTCAATAAGTACGAAACTAAACAATCAATTCATCTATTTGATTGGCCAAAAGCTAACCAAAAACTTATTGACAAGAAACTTGAACAAGAGTTTGAATCTGTAGGTAGAACAATCTCGTTGATACTTGCTGCTCGAGAGAAAACAAATCGTGGAGTAAGATGGCCAGTTAAAGAAGCCACAATTGTAACAAGAACTAAAGCAGTTAAAGACGCGATAAAGAGACATGAAACTTTGATTAAACAACTTACAAATGTTTTAGCAATTAAAACGTCTCGTGAGATGAAAGGTGTCTCTTACAATATCAAACTAAACTTTGCAAACGCAGGGCCAAAATTTGGTAATAATGTAGTTAAGTTAGTCAGTTACATTACTCGTGAAAGTCCTGAAAGCATAATAGAACATCTTGATAAGGAAGGCAAAGTTACTGCGAAGATCAAATCTGATTATCATGAACTTGTAAGAGAAGATCTAATCATCGAAGAAAAACTACCTGATGAGACAAGTAGTGCAAAAGAAAAGAACATTGCAGTTTACTTAGATACACATGAAACTACTGACATGATCAACTCAGGATTTATGCGAGAGGTTGTAAGAAAAACTCAGACATTAAGAAAAACTTCGGGATTGACAAAAGCAGATAAGATCAGTCTGCAAGTTGCTGCGCCAGTTAGTCTTACAGTCAGTCTCAGAAAACTTGCAAAAGAGATTAAGAAACGAGTTGGTGCTTCTGAGCTAGAATTTGTTGCGCAAGTCACAATGAAACACACTGATAGTTTTACTGTCCGCTCAAAGAAGATCGAGATTGGCTTAAAACGCATCTAGTCGAACATAGAAAATCTAGCAAAAACGTGTTCCTACCCCGAAGTGTTCTAAAAGGCTTTATAAAGATGAGTCTTTATAAAAGGACGATATACATGGATGCAGTTAAAAAGAAATCTAAATTTAAAGGTCCTGACGGTAAGGTCTGGTCAGAGACTCAGAACGTTGTTGTCTCAGCAAGCATTGACACCGATCTACCTTTAGAGAGATTAGCTACTAAACTAGATAGAGCAGAATATAATCCAGAACAGTTTCCAGGTCTCATCTTTAAAATTGATGAACCAAAGGCAAGTTCTTTATTATTCAGCTCAGGAAAGATTATCTGTACTGGAACAAAATCAATAACTGAAGCTAAGAAAGCTATCAACAAGATCTTAGATGAACTAAGAAAGGTTGGAATCAAAGTTACAAAAGCTCGCGACATAGAAGTCCAGAATATGGTTGCTTCAGGTTCAGTCGGTGGAAAACTTAACTTGAATGAGATTGTCTTTAAGTTTGACAATACAGAATACGAACCAGAACAGTTTCCCGGATTAGTATACAAACTAGTTGGACAGTCAGTTCTTGCAAACATAACCTTCCTGCTTTTCGGAACAGGTAAGATAGTTATAACTGGTGCAAAAAGCGAACAACAGATCAAAGACTCCGTTCTATTACTCCGAAAGCAGCTAATTAAAGAAGGCGAACTAGACGCTAAAAGCAGTCCACTAAATAAGTAGACTGTTTCTATTTTATTTTAAATTTGATAGATCATACAAATTCTTTAATTACCTTAGTCTTAGTCTGACCTATGGTCAAGGATATCGAGAAGAATCTTACAGATCGCTTACGGGTTTTCATAGAGCAATACTATTACAAAGACCTCATGAAGATTGTCAAGCGAGGTAAAGAAAGCTTGGAGATCGACTTCGGAGACATTGCTAAGTTTGACATTGACATAGCAGATGCACTTCTTCTGGATCCTCAGAAAATTATAGAATACTTCGAAGCAGCTATCAAAGAATTTGATCTACCTAAAGAGTATGATAGCCTGAAAATTAATGTTCGGATATTCAGTCTTCCAAAGAATCAATATGTAAGGATCAGAGACATCCGAAGTAAACATCTTGGAAAGCTAGTTCATATCGATGGTCTAATCAGACAGGCGTCAACAGTCCGTCCAAAAGTTACTCGCGCCTATTTCCTATGTCCTGCATGTAATCAAACAATAATCAAAGAACAAACTGAAAACAAGTTCCAAGAACCGGCTAAGTGTCCGAGCTGTGGAAAGAAAGGGAGATTCAACTTACAAGAGAAACGACTTGTAGACATGCAACGTCTTCTAGTCGAAGAGACTCCCGAATCATTAACTGGTGGAGAACAATCTAGCAGAATTGCAGCATTTCTCTCTGCAGATTTATTAGATCCAAACGATGCTCACAAAAGAGATCCTGGAAACAAGGTCATTATAACTGGCATAATTAGAGAGGTACAACTTCCCTTAGCAACTGGCGGAAAATCAACAAAGTACGATTTACTCGTAGATGTAAATCACCTCGATACAGTAGAAGAAGAATTCGGAGATATTGAAATATCTCCTGAGGAAGAGACTACTATCAAAGAGCTTGCAAAGCATCCTAAGATATATAGCAAACTTACTAAATCTGTTGCGCCATCAATCATGGGTCATGACGAGATTAAACTTGCTCTAGCTATGCAGTTATTTGGTGGAGCTGCAAAAGAGCGAGCTGATGGGACGCGGATGCGAGGTGACATGCATATATTCTTAGTAGGTGATCCTGGAGCTGGTAAGTCTGAGATGCTGAAGTACATATCAAATCTAGCTCCAAAAGCAAGATATATTTCTGGAAAAGGTGTTTCTGGAGCAGGTATTACTGCGAGTGTTGTCAAAGATGAATTTATGAAAGGTTGGGCGCTAGAAGCTGGAGCACTTGTACTCGCAAATAAAGGTATCATCTGTCTTGATGAGATGGACAAGATGGGTGCAGAAGACCGAAGTGCTATGCATGAAGCTATGGAACAGCAAAAGATTACAATAGCTAAAGCAAACATTCAAGCAACTTTACGTGCAGAGACGTCAGTACTTGCTGCAGCAAATCCAAAGTTCGGGCGATTCGATCCATACTCTCCAATCGGACAACAGATTGATCTACCTGCTACGTTGATCAACAGATTTGATTTAATCTTTCCGATCCGTGATATACCTAATGTTGAACAAGATACAAAGATAGCTAAACATGTATTAGAACTTCAACGAGATATTGAGTCTGCGAAGCCGGATATTGAAAGAGATTTATTTAGAAAGTACATTGCATATGCAAAACAACACTGCTTCCCAAAGCTATCTGATGCGGCACAGGAAGCTATCCTCAAGTTTTACATTGACTTACGCGGTGCTGCTGCTCGAGAAGAATCTGAAGTTAAACCAATCCCAATCTCAGCTCGTCAGTTACAAGCACTTGTAAGATTAGCAGAATCATCTGCACGAATCAGATTAAGCAGCACAGTTACAAAGAAAGATGCTCAACGAGCGATAGACTTATTGCAGTCATGTATGAAAGCGGTTGGAACCGATCCAGAGACAGGTAAGTTTGATATTGACAGAATCAGTACAGGAATCACAGCAACTCAACGGTCGAGAATACATATTGTTAAAAGTATAATTGACAAACTAGAAACGAAGCTTGGAAAAGTTGTTCCAATCACTGACATAACAAAAGATGCGATCAGTGAAGGAATACCTGAAGCTAAAGCAGAGGAGATCATACAAAATCTTATTAAGACCGGTGATCTTTTCTCACCAAAGTACGGTTTAGTACAAAAGATATAATCAAAATGGTAATGAATAGATCAATCGCATACAGAGTTTGGATATCTGATGTAGTTAGTGGTAACTACATAAAACAAGAAGGTTTTAACCCAAACTATATTGTATTAGACGATAAGCAAGTCTCTAGAGTAAATGTTATGGCTACAGTTGTTGGAAAGTTCCTATCTGAAGATGGCAACTATGGCGCAATAACTATTGATGATGGAACTGAAACCATACGCGCAAAAGCATTTGGACCTGATGTCAAAAAAATAGATGCTGCAGAGATTGGCAAACTGATCAAGTTCATTGGTAAGATCAAAGAGTATAATGATGAACGATATCTTGCGCCTGATTTCGTAAGAGAGATCAAAGATCCTAACTGGCTAACTGTCTGGCATCTAGAACGTGGTGAACCAAAAGTTAGGGAGGCACCTACACCGTCAGAGCCTGTCTCAGAAATTCCAACGTCAGCTCCAACAGAAAATGTAGGCGCAACCGAATCTAACGAAACTCCACCTACTGAACCAACAAAGACAGAAGAGCCTGCAGCTAACACTGCAGAACATCCTAACTTCCTAGAACTTATAGCAAAACTAGATACAGGTGATGGTGCAGAAATGCAAGCAGTAATCGCTGACTGCAAGCTTTCTGAACAAGAGGCTCGCATAATCATAATCGACTTACTTAAGCAAGGCGAAGTCTATGAACCTCGCAAAGGCAAACTGAAAGTCTTATAAAGCCCTTTTCTCAATTCTACGTATGGCTTGGAAACATACATACGAAGATATGCTTAAAAAGGCTTACAAGTTGCTGCCAAAAGTAACTGCTAAAGACAGTCGTTTTGAAATACCTAAAGTTCACGGTAGGTTACAAGGTAACAAGACAATTATAACTAACTTTAATCAGATATCAAACCACCTACGACGTGAAGAAAGCCATTTCTTAAAGTTCATGCTTAGAGAGTTAGCAACAACGGGTGAAGTCGGTAGTGGAACTGCCACCTTCATGGGTAAGCACTCTCCAGCAAGTCTTAACCTCAAAGTCGAAAAGTATGTTAAAGAGTTCGTACTATGTAAACAATGTGGAAAGCCAGACACTGAATTGATCGTTGAAAAAGGAACTACTTTCAAACGCTGCGAGGCTTGTGGATCACGAACTTCTGTCCGTTCTATAAAGTAAAGACTTTTATGTATAGAAGTAATTCTATGAATATGAGAAATTTAATCATTGTACTTGCAATTATAAGTGTGATTCTAGTTAGTGGTTGTACACAACCCAATGTCCCTGAAGATCCAACTCCCGTATCAACTGATTCTCAAGAAAGATGTATTGAACTTTGTAGAGAACAGATAGCAAATGGTATTGATTTAAGTAACGGTCCATGTCTATCTGAAACAGATGGTCTTGACTGGGATATTGATGATTGGGTCTGTGATGTAGCACATGAACCACGAAAACTTATTGACGACAATGCACTCCACCAGTGTCAAGAATACCGAAAAGAACGAGCAGCGCACTTTGTTGAAGTTACACCTAACTGTGAGTTCATCCGGAAAGCATAATGTTTTACTATAAAATTCACGAAAGCCATGCTGGGTATCTAATCGCAGCTTGCGATAAGTCTATTTGTGGCAAAACCTTGAAAAGCAAAGGTCTAGAGTTTCATGTCAATCCTCGATTCTACAAAGACAAGACTGCTTCGCCAACACAGATGAAAAAACTCCTCCAGATTGCATCCTCTGCAAACTTAATTGGCAAAGACGTTGTTCAGCTAGCTGTCGATCTTGGATTAATCGACAAAGAGAACGTGATCAAGATCCAAGGAATCCCGCATGCTCAAGTGGTAGTTGTACAACTATGAAAGTTAAAAGATTCGAAGGAATGAGTAGTTGCTATCTAATTCAAGGTAAGCAGAATGTTCTAATCGATGCAGGAGCTGATGTTCATGATAGAGTTGACATAGTCATTCTAACTCACAGCCACTTTGATCACATAGCATATCTACACCACATTGTCAAACGGAACAAATGCAAGGTATATGTTAGCGAGAAAGAGAAGCAGGACATTGAGACTATTTCTGAAAAAACTATGTATCGTTGGTCTCCAATCCAGCTAGAACCTGTCAAAGTACATAAAACGCTCAAGGAAGGTGATCTATTGAAGTTCGATGGATTCTCTCTCCGAGTTATTGAAAGCCCAGGCCATACTGATGGGTCGATCAGTCTCTACAACGAAGATACATGTGAACTATTCTCTGGCGATACCGTGTTTAATTTCAACGGCGTCTTTGGAAGAACCGACTGTCCTTCGGGATCACATAAGGACCTATTTTGCTCTATTGACAAGCTCAAGTCATTAAAGATCAAAAAACTCTATCCCGGACATGATTACTAACGCAATTAGTTCCTTAAGGCGACTTAAAATATTAATAGCCCCGCCAGGATTCGAACCTAGGTCCCCCGGCCCAGAACCGGAGATGATTGGCCACTACACTACGGGGCTATATTAGTAAGTGTTATAAATTCATTTTAAAGTCTTTTGTTATTGAAAGGGCCTGTAGTATAGTGGATAGAACGGTCGGTTGCGGACCGACAGACGGGAGTTCAATTCTTCCCAGGCCCGGT
>Ga0233429_1003281_pt1 | contig 15480 bp, 12 predicted proteins | sample SI_118_April2016_3_FD_179879 | JGI IMG/M metagenome (GOLD analysis project Ga0233429, IMG submission 179879) | Seawater microbial communities from Saanich Inlet, British Columbia, Canada - SI_118_April2016_135_MG | ecosystem: Environmental > Aquatic > Marine > Inlet | place: Canada: British... | reverse complement strand
AGGGCTTAATAGTAACATAACTTCAAACAGTCACAAGCCTGAACAGCTTTAGTTGTTTCCACTGCAAACTCAGGCTGCTCCCATAGTTTAACTGGATAAAACAGGGGTTTCCTAAACCCTAGCTCCGCGTTCGAGTCGCGGTGGGAGCACCAAGTTAAATCAGTAACTTGTAAGTACTTATACAATCCTTGTTTTGGCTTTGGTGTCCATATAGGTGTCCATCGTTCCAGATGAACCTTGTTTTAGATCGAGCCATTTCATAGCCTTCATTTCTTCCTCTGTTACCAAATTGTAGCGTTGAAATGCAATATCTGTTTTGTGTCCAGACGCTTCTTTGATGGTAAAGTGATCATTCCCTGCAAGACGAAGATTGTTGATTGCACAATGCCGAAGATCGTGGAAAGTAAAGTCAACTATTCCTGCGGCTATGACAGCTTTGTTATAAGCTTTCCGGTTAAACCTTCTACTCTGGCCAAAAACATATCCACCGTTAATCGGTCGAGGCATACCCTGTAAATATTCAAAAATACGTGGATGCAAAGGAATCACCCTGCCCGTTTTGTTTTTTGTACGGTGTCCGCCAAGTCTAATAAAACCCGTTTTGAGATCTATCTCCTCCCAAGTGAGATCCAAAATTTCACCTTGTCTCATCGGTAGATAGTACGCAATCAAAACAAGCCCTTTTAATGATGCAGTGCAATGCAGATACAGAGACTCAAACTCATCTTGACTCAATACCCTTTCTCGGACATTGTTTTCTTCTAGGAGTTTTATTCGTCCTATTGGGTTTATTTCAATTTTTGCATGTTCAAGAGCTTTATTCAACATTGCTCTCAAGTTTGAAACATCCCTATTTACTGTAGAAGGCTTAACGGCTCGTCTCTTACGTTTAGAAATTTCTGTAAGCCTCTTTTTTCTGAATAATTCAAGACGGTTTTTTGACAATTGACTTACTGTAATATCTCCTATGCCTTCTACGCAAATTCTGAGGCATTTTTTAATACTCGAAAAACTTCTTCTTTGCTTTACTTCTGATAAATCAAGATACCATTCTCTCAAACTTCCTAGAGTAATAATAGTATTCTTATTTTTGCGGATAGTCCTTCCTTCAGCTTTTGCCGTCTGGACTTCTCGGAAACGATTCTCAGCAGCTTGTTTACTCCTACCAATCCGTTCTCTGGTCCGTTTGCCCTCCAAATAGTACTCTATCCAATAATTCTTGGAACCTACCTTCTGGACATTGTGACCACATTTACATATTTTTCTTTTAAGTCCACCTCTTAACTTGCAGGCAGGACACTCGACCAATATTCCCATATTCACTCCTTATGTACTAGCAGGTTTATTATTCCCTGAATGCTATCATTCACTTGACCCAGCAGTTCCTTCAACTCTTCATATCGTGTTTGCAGATCTAGCAATCCTCTAGGTTTTTCTGGTGTACGTCGAAGCACCTCTGAAATTAAACGTCTTTGGCGTTGCTTGAGTAACAACGTTGCCCTAAATTCAGAAAGCTCACCTTCTTCTAATTCCAAAGCTTTGGAATTAATATCCATTTGATCCCACTCATCATGCTCTTGTGCAACCCAAGCTACTGTTGACACAAAAGACATAGTTAAACGTGAATGATTTCTGCCCTTAACATTTTTTCGATACAATTCCAGAATCACAGTCTCTTCGTCATCAAGCACTTCCTCAAGAATTTCTCCCCTTCTCGTAACCAACCAATTCATGTTCACTTGTGGGAATGCTTCCTTTATTTTGACTAGTGTGTCAAAACGAGGTTGGTTATCTCCAGCAGACAACTTATCAACTAAACCACGACCTAGATCGGTCTTCCTACAAAAATCAGCTGTTGAGAGTAGTCCAAGCTTGTTGATCAGTATTTTTACCCAATTATTTTCGTTTGCCATAAATCACATCTAGATTACAACTTTTATATATATAAATGTTATATCTTTATCTTAAGTTATTTATCATTTAGATTTAATAATGATGCAGATAGAGTGCTATTCTGTATTAGATTTTATACCTAATAGTAGGTATGTCAAGCTAAACTTTAATAACAAATGGAGATTTCTATGACAAAACACATAAAAACCCTAGAAGAATTGAAGAATTCAACTCTAATCCCCGTAATGCTTGTTCCAGAAAGGATCCCCGTATCTCTAGCAACGGTGAGAGCATGGATTTTTCAGGGCAAATTACCCGTTGTAAGGATCGGTAGATTGGTTTTTATTCGAAAGAAGGTACTTGAGGAGATTGAAATGGGAGGATTTGAAGCCGTTTCTGGTGAACACATTTCTTGACCCCCCCCCTCTTACTATTTAAGGGGGTGATTGTGACTAAGGTAATTGAATGCAAATCAAACTATCCAACTATGGAGATTAAAATGGACAAATTAGAACAAAAAAATAATAAGCCCAAAAATAGTTTAATTAGATTGAGTGAAGTTATGAGACGAACTGGTTACGGCAGGACTTCTATATATCGAAAAATGGAAGATGGATCATTCCCTAAAAGTCTGAAATTGGGAGGTCCTCCCAAAGATCCTAATGAATTTGACAGTAGAGCGGTTGCCTGGATTGAGGATGAAGTCGATCAATGGGTTGAAGACAGAATTGATGAACGTCATTCCGTTTAGTATATAGGCATATTTAGGTTTGAGTTCAGTCAGCTATGGGGGGAATACCCCCCTGCCCTCTTTAACCGTGGGGTGTCATATGACAGAGCTCACACCTCTCCTGAAAAAAAATTTTAAATTTTTAAAATTTAGATTTAAGAACAGAAACTCTTTAAAACAAAAAGGCCCATGCAATCGGAGAGGAAAACACAGGCCAAATCTGAAACAACAACCAAGTAAAGTTTCAGCTACTATTATCAGTTTAATAAACTGATAATGCAAGCTAAAACGTTATTTTGGTAGTGTTTAAAATAAAGGATATATTATGAATACACTACTTGATAACTGGGACTTGTTTTGCTCAAAGTTAAAGCAAGTTAAACGAAATAATAATAGCATTGTCGCCCTTTGCCCTTCGCATAATGACAAAAATCCAAGTCTTACTGCATCCTGTAATAGTGAAAAAATCTTAGTTAAGTGTCAGGCAGGATGCACCTTTAAAGAAATTACCTCTGCTTTGGAAATGGAGCAAAGTCAATTCTTTTCCCCCAAAAAAAAGATCCCCCAAAAAATAATTGAAGCTGTCTATCGATATGAGGATAAAGACGGTGATCATGTAATGGATGTGGTTAGATTTAAGCCAAAAGAGTTCAGGCCAAAAAGGCCTGATGGCAAATCGACATTGGATGGTGTCACAAGAGTGCCTTATCGTTTACCACAGATGTTAGCTGGAATAAAAGAAGGTAGGGACATTCTTATTCTTGAAGGCGAAAAAGACTGCGACAATGCTGAAAAGATTGGATTGGTAGCAACAACTTTTGTAGGAGGTACCGGGAAATGGCGTGAAGAGTATTCAAAATGGTTCCAAGAGGCAAAAGTGATATGTTTACCTGACAATGACGATGCGGGACGAAAAGGGATGCGTTTAATTGCTTCTGAGATAGTAAAGGTTGCTGAGTCTGTAAGTTGGTTAGAACTTCCAGACATTCCTGCAAAAGGAGACTTGTCAGACTGGATAAAAATTGGAGGAAACGATATTAATAAATTTAATTCTCTCGTTGAACAGAGTTCTTCAATTTGGAAAAGTGAGTTGGTAAAGAATGATGATAATGGACAACTATTGGAAGAACTAAATCAAAAATTTGCTATTGTTCCTACTGGCAACAAGTTCACAATCGTGAATGAAACAGAAAATGAAACTATGTTTTTAGCTCCTTCGGATTTTAGATTAGCCCTGCAAAACAGATTTGTAACAGACAATTCCGGAAAATTCCCAAAACAAGTCCAAGCATCTTCATGGTGGCTCAAGCATCCTGAACGAAGGGAATATAAGAGTGTCGATTTTCTTCCAATTGCAGAAACGCCTTATGGAGTATTTAACATGTGGAAAGGTTTTGCAGTAAAGCCTAAAGGAGGACTGGAAGACATTCCACTTTTTCATGAATTAATAGACGAGGTAATTTGCTCTGGTAACGAACAATGGGCATTATATTTGTGGGGCTGGCTTGCACATATGGTTCAGTGTCCAGAAGAAAAGCCCGGTGTAGCTATTGTTTTGAGGTCAGATGCTCAAGGTGTAGGCAAATCTCGTTTTGCTGAGTATGTTGGATCACTACTTGGGAGGCACTTTCGAACAGTTACACATGGCCGACACATTCATGGCAACTTCAACAGTCATCTTAAAGATACTCTTATGCTGTTTGGTGATGAAGCCGTTTGGGGAGGTGACAGGAGTACAGAGTCAATTCTGAAACAATTGATTACCGAGCCAAATATGATAATCGAGATGAAGGGGAAAGATGTTTTTGAAGTTAGAAGTTATCTCAGGCTCATGCTGGCAACAAATTCAGAATGGGCGGCCCCAGTATCTCTAACAGATCGTAGATACTTCGTTTTGAATGTTGCAAATTCCAGAAAAAATGATCATGAATTCTTTAAACAATTGATCTATGAGCAAAATAATGGAGGGAGTGAATCACTGCTGCAAGCACTTATAGATTTTGATCTAAGTGAATTTGAAGTTCGTAGTATCCCTGAGACACCTGCAAGGCTAGAGCAGAAATTTTTGTCAATGGAACCGATTGAAAAATGGTGGCTTGAAATTCTAACTAATGAAGATTTTTTAATAGGAGGAAAGATACTAAATTTTGACGAGAACAATAGAGCGGCTAAATCCGACCTGCTTTACAGCTTTAACGAACATACGAAAGCATACAAACCCAATCACAGGAATTGGGAAGCTAGAAGATTATGCTCCCAGTTCAAAAAACTAGTTCCCTTCGCTATGGATAAACGTAGAGGCAGTGGTCCAAGAGAATATGAATTTCCTTCACTCAATGAGTGCAAATTGTTTTTTGCAGAAAAGTACTCACTGGACAGTGATGTGTTCGAAATTAACTAATTGTACAATTGCTCCACGTCCAGCCAATGTATGTGGAGCATCATGAGGCCAGTATTTAACTTGGTTTACAGAGAAAATCCACTTGCTCCACGTTGTTTTTAAATTCCTACAGAATATTACAAATACACTAATACTCTACTAGTAATATCTTATTATTATAATATTAAAAAATAAGTGGAGTAGTGGAGCAATGTGGAGCCTGCCAGTGTTTAACTGGTCTTGAGCTGCTCCACATTGTTTTTAGAAGTGGAGCATAGTGGAGCAGTTATTTTGCACCCCACTAATTCTTCATAGTCAGACACCCTCCAAGTAACCCCCACTTAATTCTTCACAGTCAGACACCCTCTACAATCTTATGGTTTTAGAAGGACATTTCATGTAAAGTAGTGTAATCAATATCTAATTCAATAAGAATGGGAACAATGTCTAAAATAAATGTTAATCAGATTAAAGGAGATTGAAAATATATGGTGGAAGCAATAAAGTTAGGTAAAGGAATGATTTCTGAAAGTTGGGAAATTTATTTGAAAAATATTGCATTGTTACTAGGTGTGCTTAGTGTGGTTGCAATTATTCTAGATTGGTATCCATTCACAATGTTTATATCATTACCTTTCTGTTTGATTTGGGTTTATTGTGGATGGTTGAGAACCGAACCTCAGTTAAAATGGGTTAATGTGATTTTTTGCACTTTATACTTATTTGGTATTGTTAGATATTTCTTTATTATATGAATCTACAATAGGGATACGAACCCATAGTAACTTTTAATTCCTTGATTATCTGATTATTTCCTCATAATCCCCTGTGAGTAACCCTCACTAATTCTTCACAGAGTCAGACACCCTCCAAGTAAAATCCCTACATTCTTGTAAATTATACCTCTACACAAAGAGTATATAATTGTTGACAATTTATAAAATACGAGTAAAATGCGTATCAAAGGTCTTTGAAACGACAATCTCAACAATTGTTAAGGAGTTTATATGCCATATAAAATAATGATGTCTGTAGCAGCAATAGTACCTCTAATATTTTCGCTTGCTTTTCTTGTTGTACCACAGTTTTTTATTTTAGAGTCATACCCTAATGCAGAAGGGTTAGCTTTGGAAATAGGAATAACTCAGCGATACGTTATGGCGGGTATGTTATTCTTCTGGTTGTGTCTTTTATTTCAATCCAGAAACGTTGAGAAAGTAGATAACCAAAAAGCAATTCTTTTGGGTGTTGCTATCGGTTTCGCTGTGATGTGTGCTGTCATAATTTTATTGGAAGGTCCCGGTCGTGGTCTTCCGTTGCTCGTGCCGCCAGTGATAGCCACAGGAACAATCGCAATACTTAGTTTCTGGTCACGTTCGAAGCTAAGCTAATATAGCTCTGTACTGTCGGAAGATTTTGCCCCAAGACCAACACCGTTTCCTGTGAAAAACTCCCACTAATTCTTCACAGTCAGACACCATCCAAGTAAAATCCCACATTTTTGTAAAATCTTCCAAATTGTGAAATATGTCCGGTTCTCACAAACCCTGTCACCTGCTAGGTCCATCACGGACATGCTGTTTTTGGCAGGTATTTTACATGCAAAAATCCATTCAAATAGGTAAATTCTTCTTTGAATTGCCTTGAGGCGTTTAACTAATCCATGAGACACTTCCAAAACTATAAAATTCTTTGACACAAAGACATTTGTGGATACTTCTGAATATCAGTTTATCTAAAATAAAGATTTAATTATGCCAAAAATTGCTCTAATCGGTGCTGGAAGCACTATTTTCGCTAAACGTCTGATCGGTGACATTTTGCTCACTCCGGAGCTTGCCGGATATACACAAATCGCTCTGCATGATATTGATGAGGATAGGCTGCGCACTTCAGAGATTGTCACAAGAAAGATCTCTGAAAATCTTGGATTGACCACTAAGGTGTTTGCATCAACAGATCGTAGAAAAGTACTGAAGAAATCTGATTATGTTATTTTCATGATGCAGATTGGGGGCTACAAGCCCTCAACGGTTATCGATTTCGAGATTCCCAAGAAATACGGACTACGTCAGACCATTGCTGATACACTGGGAGTTGGCGGAATAATGCGTGCCCTGAGAACCATCCCCGTGATCAGGGAAATACTTAAGGACATGGAGGAAGCATGTCCGCAAGCAATCCTACTTAACTATGTAAATCCAATGGTGATGCTCTGCACGTCAATTAGTCGAATAGCACCGGAACTGACTATGGTAGGACTCTGTCACAGTGTTCAGGGCACTGCAGAGCAACTGGCGAAGGATCTCAATGAAAAGGTCTCGGACATTGACTATTTTTGCGCAGGAATCAACCACATGTCTTTCTACCTACGTTTCGAAAAAAAACTCAATGGGTTAAACGAAGATCTGTATCCACGACTCAGAGAAATTGCTGAGAAAGGGGGTATGCCGGATGACAACCGGGTGAGATACGAGATGCTTAAACGACTGGGGTTTTTCGTCACTGAATCAAGTGAACACTTCTCGGAATACACTCCCTGGTTCATCAAAAGAGACCGTCCGGATCTGATCGATGAATTCAATATTCCGCTGGATGAATACATTACACGATGTGAAAAACAGATCTCTGAATGGGACGAACAGAAGGTCAAACTTGAAGACGAAAATCGGACTATGGAAGTTTGTCAGAGCCATGAATATGCAGCTTCGATCATCAACGGACTGGAGAATGATAAGGAGGTGACCATAAACGGCAATGTCGGCAATAATGATCTGATTGATAATCTACCAGGCAATATCAGTGTGGAGGTGCCTTGTCTCATCAATAGGAACGGCATCCAGCCCGTTAGGGTCGGAAGTCTCCCTCCGCAGCTAGCAGCATTGATGATGACAAACATTAACGTCCAGCAATTAACTGTCGAAGCAGCCCTTTCAGGAAAAAAGGAACATGTCTATCATGCCGCGATGCTTGATCCACATACTGCAGCTGAACTGTCGGTGGATGAGATTTGGCATCTTGTTGACGATCTTTTGGAAGCTCATGGAGGAACGATTCCAAAATTAAATTGAGAAAACATCTTTATCGGATTCAAATTCGTTTGCAATTGTAAAAAAAAATGTTATAGTGTGTCTTCGGTGGTGGGAATAACCTCATCACAGTATGTTGTTATGGAGGTATGTTGTTATGGAGATAAACCACATGTACTGGATTGTTTTCATAGCGATATTTTTTTGCTAGATCTTAATCTAAAGGAGTAAAAAATGAAATTATTCATTAGCATTATGGCAACTGCCTTGTTTTTTGTGACGACAGCAATGGCAGGTACAATTAACGTTACAAACAACAGTTCGAATTCAGATGTCCATAAGCTCTGGAAAGAGCGGATCATTCCGATGTTTGAAAAGGAAAATCCTGGCATCAAGGTTAAAATGACTATTTACGACCATGAAGCATACAAGACGGCGATCCGCAACTTTCTGCAGGCGGAGCCACCCGACGTTGTGAATTGGTTCTCAGGAAACAGGATGAAGTTCTTTGTAGTTCAGGGTCTCTTCGAGGACGTCAGCGATGTCTGGAACAAGCACGACCTTCATGCTAAATTGTCCTCGGCCCGCTCCACAGTTACTTTGGATGGCAAGCAGTGGGGAGTTCCAACGACCTACTACCAGTGGGGATTCTATTATCGCAAGGATATATTCGCAAAGTACGGACTTGGAGAACCAAGGAGTATGGGAGATCTGATGCACATTTCTGAAACACTCAAGAAGAATGGAATAACTCCATTCACCATCGGCACAAAGTATCTCTGGACTGCTGCCGGATGGTTTGATTTTCTGAATTTGCGTGTCAATGGTTACGACTTCCACATGGCGCTTATGGATGGAAATATCTCATATGAAGACAAACGTCTGGATAAGGTCTTTGATATTTGGGGAGACCTGGCGCGTAAGGGGTATTACATTAAAAACCATGCATCTTATTCATGGCAGGAGGGTCAAGCACCTATGATCAACGGTGATGCAGCTATGTACCTCATGGGTAACTTCGTCGTGCCAGATCTTGTCAAAGCCGGGCTAGATGGTAAAATCGGATACTTTCAATTCCCAGTTATTGATGGTAGTGTCCGCACTTATGAGGATGCTCCGACTGATTCGATGCACATCCCTTCCCGTGCAAAAAATAAGACAGATGCAAAAAAATTCCTTGCATTCTTTGCAAGAGCTGATATTCAAGGAATAATAGCGGCGCAGGCCGGTATGTTGCCTGCCAATAATCAGTCTCCAACACCAACTGATGAGTTCTTGAAAATTGGTTTCAAGGTGCTCAGTGAGTCTGCTGGTTTAGCTCAGTTTTATGATCGTGATACCACTCCTGAAATGGCAAAGGAAGGCATGAAAGGATTTCAGGAATTTATGGTAAAACCAGATCGTGAAAAACAAATCCGCAAGCGTATTGAAAAAGTGCGTAAGCGTATTTTCAAGAAGTAATCTCTTAATTGGGCAGGATTCCCCTGCCCACCTTTTCCATGCAAGCAAATTATTGGGATCGGAACCAGCTTAAGTTGGCTCCGGTCTTTTTTCTGGCTCCCGCAATGCTTTTTTTTGCGGTGTATGTTCTCCATCCGATTTTCTCTAGCCTCTGGATCAGTTTTTTCGAGTGGGATGGCTTTGGGGAGATGATTTGGGTCGGAATTGGTAATTACGTTGAAATGTGGGATGACGACAGAGTTCATACTGCAATCATGAACAACCTTTTATGGCTTGTTTTTTTTCTTCTGGCACCTCCTCTCAGTCTCGCTCTGGGGCTTTTTCTCAATCAGGACCTCTCTGAAATAAAATATGCAAAGTCGCTATTCTTTTTTCCGTTTGTCATCAGCCCAGTGGTAGTGGGGCTTATCTTTTCATGGTTTTACAATCCTAAATACGGCCTACTCGATTCCTTTCTTGAATTATTTGGACTCCAACCCCTGGCTTTGCTATCAGATGAGAATCTTGCTAATTTCGGTATCATCGCGGCCGCTATGTGGCCTCAGATTGCTTATTGCCTAATTTTATACCTAGCAGGACTAGCCGCCCTGAACAAAGAAATTATAGAGTCTGCAAGAATTGACGGAGCAAGTGGCTGGGCCATGTTCTGGAACATTATCCTTCCACAATTGAGGCCAGCTACATTCATCGCAGTAGTAGTTTCAGTGCTGGGCGCCTTACGTAGTTTTGACCTGGTCGCCATTATGACCCAGGGCGGTCCGTGGGGTAGTACAACCGTACTCGCCTATGAAATGGTAGAACAGGCAATTTTTAATTATAGAATGGGCTACGGAGCTGCTTTGGCAACCATTCTTTTTTTAATTCTTGATATTTATATCGCCTGGTTCCTGATAAGGGTCTGGTTAAACGAAAAGGGAAGACTTTGATATGTTCCCGGAATCCATACAAAAAGCACCTTTTTTTGCTCGCGGCAGTTACCGTATAATTCTTTATGTGGCCCTGATTGTCTGGCTGCTCCCTCTTATTGGTGTTTTATTGACTTCCTTCCGTTCCCTGGCAGACATCAACTCTGGAAACTATTGGGGCTGGCCGACTGAATTTGCTTTGGTGGAAAACTATACCCAAGTTTTTACGGTGACCCCAATGATTCAATATTTTATTAACAGCCTGGTGATCACAATACCCACGGTTGTGGGAACTTTGACATTGAGCTCTCTTGCCGGCTACTCTCTTGCCAAACATCGTTTCCGTGGCAATTTTCTAATCTTTGCCTTATTCATTGCCGGTAATTTTGTGCCTGCCCAAATTCTGATGATACCTGTTCGAAATTTGACTTTAAATCTTGGAGTTTACGATACAAAAATGGGTCTCATCCTCTTTCACACGGCATTTCAAACAGGTTTCTGTACCTTTTTCCTTCGTGGATTTATTAAGGAAATACCTCACGAACTGGTGGAAAGCGCAAGAATCGAAGGGGCTTCAGAGTTCAGAGTATACTGGAACATTATTTTGCCACTTTTGCTTCCTGCATTAGCAGCCCTAGCTGTCCTGGAGTTCACTTTTATCTGGAATGATTATTTCTGGGCACTTGTCCTGGTTCAGGGAGATGAAGCACGCCCTATCACCCTAGGCATTCAGGCCCTCAGAGGAAGGTGGACGGCATCATGGCACCTCATTTCTGCTGGATCGATCGTGGCCGCACTCCCTCCGGTGATTATGTTTTTTATGCTACAGAAACATTTCATTTCCGGGCTGACAATGGGTGCAATCAAAGAATAATATTCAAATCTCACCACTTCTTATATGACAAACAAATATGATTGGCTACGAACTACTGGCTGAAGCACAGCGTGATCTAACCCCGGAAGAGGTCGCAGAAAGACTACGTGAACAGGCTGTTTTGCACTACAATCAAACCTCATGACTACCTGCCCAAATTTTCTTTATTCAGGACCTGATATTCCATGGATGAATCCGGAATGCGTAGGAATCAACACTCTGCCCCCACGGACTCATCTTTACGGATACCCAAGTGAAACAAAGGCTCTTAATGCAGAACCTCTAGATTCACCTTGGCATCTCGGCCTGGACGGTAACTGGAGCTTTCGGCTCTATCAAAAACCTACTGACTTGGAGCAAGGAAGTATTCAACCTGATTGGAAAGATTCCGGATGGGACTGTATCAAGGTTCCTGGTAATTGGACGATGCAGGGGCATGACTTTCCGCACTACACAAACGTACAGATGCCATTCCCTCACCAGCCACCCAAAGTTCCGGAAGAAAATCCGACGGGAGTTTACCGTACCCGTTTTGCACTTCCAGATTACTGGAAGGAACGTAGGACGGTGATCCACTTTGGCGGAGTAGAAAGCGCCTTCTTCCTGTTCTGTAACGGGAATCAAGTGGGATTCGGCAAGGATAGCCGTACTCCTGTGGAATTCGACCTGACCCCCTGGATTGTTGCAGGAGAAAACCAACTAACCGTGGTGGTGATACGCTGGTCAGACGGAAGTTTCTTGGAAGACCAGGACCACTGGTGGATGGCAGGCCTTCATCGGAGTGTTTACCTACGCTCTACGGCAATGACATATCTGGAAGACATGTTTCCGCGTGGAGAATTGAACCAGGGTCTGGACGCAGGAAGCCTTGAAGTGGAGGCAAGAGTGAGTTTTGCTAGAACTACGGAAGCAGGCTGGAAGGTGGGTATACAACTGATTGATCCTGGCGGCAACCGGGTATTTTCATCCATGCCTCTTGAGGAAATACCACTTGCAGAACAGACAAGAATCAACCTTGGCCACTTGCTTCGTTTTTCTGAAAAAGTCGAAAAACCTCAACTTTGGACCAGTGAAATTCCAAACCTCTACACTCTGCTGCTCTGTCTTTTCGACCCTTTAGGAAATGAGACAGAATGGACATCATCTAAAGTTGGCTTCCGCCGGGTTGAAATCAAAAACCGGGAACTGCTCATCAATGGCCAGCCCGTTCTGATACAGGGAGTGAACCGCCATGAACACGATCCTCTTAACGGAAAAACTGTCAGCCGGAAATCGATGCTGGAAGACATCCGGCTGATGAAACAGCATAACTTCAACGCGGTGCGCTGCGCACATTACCCAAACGACCCACAATGGTACGAACTCTGTGATGAGTATGGGATTTATGTTGTAGATGAGGCTAACATAGAAACCCACCATTACTATGGGCGTCTCTGCAGGGATCCTCAATGGATAAGCGCGTTCATGGATCGTACCAGACGCATGGTTGAGACCAACAAGAATCATCCCTGTATAATCATGTGGTCTCTTGGCAATGAGTCAGGATACGGACCCAACCATGCTGCCTGTGCGGGATGGATCCGGGAGCGTGACAGCAGTAGATTACTGCACTACGAGGGCGCACTACGTCCGGAATTCCAAGGGGACTGGCAGCCAGAAGCAGGTTTCAACAGGCTGGCCACTGACGTGGTTGCCCCCATGTATCCCGAAATCAATGATATAGTTGAATGGGTGCAGACTACGAAAGACGAAAGACCGCTGATCATGTGTGAGTATTCCCATGCAATGGGAAACAGCAATGGCAGCCTTTCAGACTACTGGGATGTAATCCGCGAGAATCATGGTCTTCAGGGTGGTTTCATCTGGGACTGGGTAGACCAGGGTCTAGATCCTGAGGGTAAAGGACAATGGAAATATGGTGGAGATTTTGGCGACGAACCGAATGATGCTAATTTCTGTATCAACGGACTGGTCTGGCCCGACCGGCAACCTCATCCTGCAATGCAGGAATTTAAAAAACTGGTCCAGCCTGTCCATGCAGAAGCAATTGACCTTCAAAAAGGAAAGATAGAACTCTTGAACCGCATGAATTTTACAGGGCTGGAAGACATTCGACTGCAATGGAAAATTGAAGTAGACGGTAAAACGATTCAGGAAGGAACACTTGAAGCTCTTGAGGCAGGTCCCGGTCAAACGATGCCGGTAAAGTTGAATCTATCAGAACCTATGGTGCTCCCTGGACAGGAAGTATATCTGAATCTATGGTATTTACTCAATACTTCCTGTAAATGGGCGGATGCAGGACACGAATTGGGATGGGACCAGTTCAGAATCAGAGAATTTGAAAATAACTCAGATCAAGGTGTTTTTTCATTTCAGGATCATCATTCGCCGGACGTATCAATATCCAAAACGGATATAAAGATCGAGTCAGATCAGGGCAGTCTTTTTTTTGACGCAAATTCTGGAAGATTGAAACATATCCGTTTTGGAGACCGGGATCTGTTGGCTTCTTCACCACAACTCAATGTCTGGCGTGCACCAACAGACAATGACGGAATAAAAGCCTGGAGTGGACAGGAAGAAAAGGATACGCTAAACTTAATTTCTGTAACGACTCTCGGTCGCTGGATAAAAGCAGGCCTGAACCAACTCAGAGTGACATACGAAAGATGCCGAGTTTCAGAGGGAGTTACACGGATGGATGATAGTACTATGAACAACCTAGAGCGTAAGGGCCTCGATGCTCTTGATCAAAATCTTGAGTTGGCACTGTTGCACCTTGAGGTTGAGCAGCACTACTCCTGTGGTCCTATCTCTGAGGCCTTCGTTCACCATACCATCTGGCATGTCTTTCCAGATTTAACACTATGGATGGAAAATAAGGTGATGGTTCATGAAGACCTAAACGACCTGCCGCGAATTGGAATATCCTTCCAACTTCAAGAAGGTTTTGAAGAGTTCGAATGGTTCGGTAACGGCCCTCATGAAAGCTACCGCGACAGATTGGCCGGAGTCCGAGTAGGACGTTTTCATTCCAGTGTTAATGATCAGTACGTCCCTTACATCGTGCCTCAGGAACATGGAAACAAAACGGAACTCCGCTGGATGATGCTGAAGGACGGGAATCGTGCAGGGCTGCTCATTTCAAGCAACGGACTTTTCGAGGGTTCAGTCAGTCATTATCCTGATGAGGTCCTTTACTCTACTTCGCATGCATACGAACTCAAAGCTAACCCTTATACCTTCGTTTATCTTGATCATAGACAGAGGGGCCTTGGTACCGGAAGCTGTGGTCCAGATACTCTGGAACACTACCTTATTCCATCAGGAAGCTATCAATTCGATTACGTGCTTCGCTCATTTGATCCAAGAAAAACTGATCCGGCTACGTTGCTTTCGATCAAGCAAATGGAATGAGGGTTCACAATGATGAAGAGCTATAGGAGACCGCAAGAAAAAACCACTACGCGCACGCACTAGGGGAATTATTAGGTGTCCATATAGGTGTCTATCAGCCCTGATATTCAGTACTATTCAGTAACACTTGATATAAGTGACAAGTGGACTTAAGATACTGTAGATATTAGTTAATTGTATTTAATAGTACTTACTATAATACACACTACAAGGATTCCTAAACCCTAGCTCCGTGTTCGAGTCACGGTGGGAGCACCAGACTAATTCTGTATTTTTGTAGAATTTCTACACTATAGCTTAGATTCAATCTTTGAATGGTCAAGAGCTTTGTTCTGCTTTCTTGATAGCTTGCTCACATCCCTGTTAATAGTGGAAGTTAACAGGACCTCCTTCTTCCCAACTTCTTGTAAAACGATGCGGTTGATGTCTTTTGCTAAGGAATAAGCAATGATGGCTTCGTAAAAACTCCTAAACTAAATATTTGTCATTTCGAACGAAGAGAGAGATCTTAATAATATCAGTGCTCCGATTGTCATTCCTGTGCAAACGGAACAAAACCGCTGCATATGCGTAATTTACCCAAAACGGAGTTCGGGGATACCGTTCACATCATTGGTAGGGGCACGGCGCGCCGTGCCCCTACGTTTATCATTTTCAAAATTTCATAACCTCGATTGTCATTCCCGTGCAAACGGAACAAAACCGCTGCATATGCGTAATTTACCCAAAACGGAGTTCGGGGATACCGTTCACATCATTTGTAGGGGCACGGCGCGCCGTGCCCCTAC
>Ga0233429_1003250_pt1 | contig 15613 bp, 36 predicted proteins | sample SI_118_April2016_3_FD_179879 | JGI IMG/M metagenome (GOLD analysis project Ga0233429, IMG submission 179879) | Seawater microbial communities from Saanich Inlet, British Columbia, Canada - SI_118_April2016_135_MG | ecosystem: Environmental > Aquatic > Marine > Inlet | place: Canada: British... | reverse complement strand
GGACTGTTTTAACAACTTTGGGGGGTGGTATTGTTTCTTTTGCCAACTTTAAATTGATGAGTATTTCTGTTACAGAACAAATGGAGGTGGCAAATGGAGTTATCGGTATTCTGGTAGGTTTGTTGACTATGGCTTATTTAATGATAAAAATAACCAAAACAAATGGTAAACAAGATAATAAAAATGATAGCCGAAAGGCTTAAAGCAGAAAGTCCAGAGTTATTTAAAGTGATAAGCAAGTATGCTATGTATACAGGAGCAGCGATAACTATTGCTTTATTATTTCCTTTGCCATCGGTGGTAGTATCAGTATTAACTTTATTACTCGGTATATGTGCTGGATTAACAGGCTCGGCAGAATTAACAAAAAAATAGTATTCTCAATAAATAGTTTACCTTTGTGGTTACGCTATGGTAAAAGAGAAATTAGTAATCGTATTATTAAAAAATTAAACAATGGAAGATTTAAAAAAAGCACTTGGCACGATAATTAATGTTGCCGAGAAATCAGAATTGGCAATGCAAGATGGTAAAATTAGTATTGCCGAAGGTGTAGGAATCGCAATGTCCAGCATTGGATTTATAGGTATTGTCAAAAATGCTAAAGACCTTTTTAACGAATATACTGCTTTATCTGAAGAAGAAAAAGTAGAATTGTATGATTGGTTTGAGTTAGAATTTGACCTTGTAAACGATTCTATTGAGGATGTTGTTGAGGGTGTATTTAGTGTTTTATTGAACTTAAATGACCTCTGGAATTCAGTAATATAATATGCAATACCGACCACGATTAAGTGAGGATGAGTATAGCCTAATATTAAATCATAGGGAGAAAACGGAAAAGCGAATATTAGTAATAGGCGATATTCACGCACCATTTCAACTGAAAGAATACTTGCAATTCTGCAAGGATGCTTATGCAAAATACGGCTGCAATCAAGTTGTATTCATAGGCGACATAATAGACAACCATTATTCAAGTTTCCATACGACAGACCCAGATGGGTTAGGTGGAGGCGATGAGTTGGATAAAGCAATAGCCTCTATTCAAGAATGGGTAGAGGCTTTTCCTATTGCTGATGTATGTATAGGAAATCACGATAGGATAATTATGCGTAAGGCATTTGATAGTCAAATACCGAAGCGATGGATTAAGGATTACAACGATGTTTTGGGTACTCCACAATGGACTTGGGGAGAAAGGTTTGTATATGATGAGGTTCAGTATATACATGGAGAAGGAGGTACTGCCAGAACTAAAGCAAAGAATGATATGATGTCCAGCGTACAAGGTCATATACACACCCAAGCCTATGTAGAGTGGATGGTTGGTAGAAAGTTTAAGGTGTTTGGAATGCAAGTGGGTTGTGGGATTGATGGCACAAGTTATGGATTATCCTACGCAAAGAACTTTAAAAAACAAGCCATAGGTTGTGGAGTAGTTATTGGAGGACATACGGCAACTAATATAATGATGGAGTTATGATGGATTTGATAATGATGTGGATAAGGATCAATCTAATGTACCTATTAATAGCAGCAGTATTATTAGAGAACTATCCATATTTGAGTATAATATTTTTTATTATATTTATAGCAGAAACTATTCAAGGAATATATGATGGCAGAGATAATAGGTTACACGATGATTAATGGTAAGGTTTACCATAACCACGAATACAAAGCAGAAGTTGAAACACAGGAAGATATTGAAGATCATCGCAGAAGATTAGCGATGGACGGCTTTGATATTTTCTTCTCAATAAGGCAGCCACTCGGCAGTAAGTTACATCCGTAAATAAATTTTTTTTATTTTTTTTTGGTTTTTTGTAATTTATATTATTATTTATATTATATTTGTAACATATTTAATATAATTAAAATATAAAAAGATGACAAACGCACAAAAAAATACAGTTGACACACTAACAAAACTTGTTGAAAAACTTAATGGAAAACAAACTATTAATACTGGTGATTTACGTAAGGGACATATCTATTTAACTATCTATAATAAAATAGACAAATGTGATTGGATAAGAACTACAACTTATGCTGATGTTGAAATAAACACTAAAGGCAATGTAACAAAAGGGTTTTTTAATCAGTATCAACCAAAAGAAGAAGTTATATATCCTTATATGGATTAATAACAAAAACAAAGTGATATAAATATTTAATAATAACTAAAACAAAAAAAGATGAAAAGTTTATCCAAACAGATTACAGAGTTAATACAAGATACAAGGCTTGAAAGAATTGGCGATGAAGCGAGAGCAGATGTACGCATAGAAAAAACAATAGGAGATTTTGATGTTCTAATTGATGGCGAGATTAACGCAGTAATAGACAACTATATGCCAAGCACCTATTATGATCCAGAAGAATATGACATAATACATAATGAGTTTGATGGCTATGTTATTTTGACTATGGGCGAGAAGCATCGTGAGATCGCATTAAATATTTTTTGGTAAAAATGTAAAACCTATTAATATATTTGTTATTTTTGTAACATATTTAATAACTAAACACTAAACGACATGAAAACTTTAACATTAAAAGACAGATTGAAACCAGAGTATGTGGCAATGCTATGTGCTTTAAAACTTGATTATCCAACTGCCTATGACAGATTAAATAAGGTGTTGGAGAACGAACACTATTGGAGTAATATAAATGTAGGTGATGCGATGGATCTGCAATTATTCTTTAACCTCAACAAAGACAGAATAACGAGTATTATAGACTTGTTTATTGATAACCCTTTTTAAAGAAAATAATATGAAAAAATTAGAATTTTACGCAACACAAAAAGTAGGCAAACGACATTCCATTGATCCAGATGATATTGATATGATTTATAATGGAGCATTGGATTGTTGTGCTTGTGGATGTGAGGGTACATATACCGAACCATCAGACTTGGCTGAATTTGAAAGGCTATTAAAAGTATTTGAAAGCAAAGCATATTTGGAACCCACTTACTACGATGGTGATCTAAATAATATATTTGAGATTGCAGTTAATGGAAGATTTGGAATAAGGTTATACATTAAAAAACACTAAAAAATGGAAACACAATTTATGAGAGATTGGGAAAAGCCAATTATGATTAATGGAAAAGAATCATGCAGAGGATATTATAATCTTGTGGTATCAATACGAGATTTAAAACTATGGAGGGGAGGCATACGACCTCACAGACTTTGGAAGATTACCGATGTGAAAAGATACTTTGGTATTAGTGGCAATGTTGACAAATGTATTGCTACTTTGGAAACGGCTTTAAGACAGGTTAAAGGGGAGGAAGAAAATGTATAAAATAAGAAAGTTAATCAAGGGATATATAATAAGCCCAAGCCTAAAAGACAAGGTGCTGATTGCAGTACCTTTTGCAACCAATGGAGTTGTGCAGTATAATGGTAAGACAATGAAAATAACCGATCATACCAACTTGCTGCATAGCCAAACATTTGATGATAAGTTTGTACAAGGTAAGCGTTATACCTTGTACTATTACGAATGGAAAGAAAATAATAACCAAACAACTTTAGCATTATGAAAAAAGTAATTGATTTTTATAACGAAACTACGGCAGAGGAAAAATGTTATCTGCTGATGCTAATGTCAAAGGACATTATAGTGCCTGTTGAGAAAGAAGATGGAGTACATATAATGGATTTAGATGATGAAGCACCTGTATGTATGAATGGTACGGCATTCCAAATCAACACCGAAGATTTATACAGAAAAGAAAAATTAAGATATATTAGTAATTAAATTTTTATTATATTTGTAACTTAAAACAAAAAAACTATGAAAGTAAAAAATTTAGAAAGCAGTAGAGGTAATTTAATACCTAACCAATTTGCTATCCGTAATGATGGCATAACATATTTTCAGAGTTATGATGCCATCATTGTAAAAATAGACAGAGATGGTCAAATATGGCTTGATGAACATTATTGGGATTATAGCAAAACGACATCAAAATACCGAAATGTATTTTTGGGGAACACAACAAAGGAATGTTTAGAGAATATTTCAAATGGAACTTATAAACTTAAAAACTTAAACTAATGGTATTAGATGGAGTAGAAATAATTGTAAAAAAAGGCTATGTGCAACTATTGTTGCCACCTAATTTTACAGGAGAGAAACTAAAGAAATGGGAATTTAAAAATAATATAGAACTAACTAAAATTAAAAACGATGCAAGGAAAAAAAATTAACTTTGACCTGTCGCTTGATGCTCATGACATTCTGGAAAGAATGCAAAGCGATCACAGGAGAGAATTTGGAGCAAGTATAACTAAAGCAGAAATGATTAATAAAATAATTTTAAATTATGAGCAATTTAGAAGCATTAAAAGAAAAGTACGTTAAGTACGGATTAAGCAAGGAAGATGTTTTCAAACATCAGCACTATGTAATCATTACCAGAAGTGGTATTGAGAAAATACAAGGCATTGAGCAAATAGATATAGTCTATGAGGTTGTAAGATGCGAAACTAATTTTGCAGTTGTGAAAGCAAAGGCATTAAAAGATGAGGTATTAATAGAAACATTTGGTAGTGCCTTAAAAGGTTCTACATTTAAAGATGGAAACACTAACACTTGGTATGTAATGGAAATGGCAGAGAAAAGAGCATTGTCCAGAGCCGTTTTAAAACTCACAGGAATGTATGAGTTGGGAGTATTTGGAGAAGATGAAAGCGAAGATTTTAAACGAACTAAAAACTAATAAAATGAATGTAATTGGAAAAATTGTAGAAGTAAAAGAAAAGCAGATTATAAAAAGTGCTGCTGGAAAAGAATGGGAGAAAATCAACTTTGTTGTTAAAACTAATGAAGAATATAATAATACCTATTTCTTTGAATTATTTGGCGATAAGTGTGGCTTAATATTACCAAAAGACACAATGGTTAATGTACACTTTAATATAAGTTGTAAAGAGTACAAGGAAACTTATTTTACAAGCCTATCGGTGTGGAAGATGGAAGAACATTTTACCGATGATCAACAATATCAGATGCTTGGAGAGGAAGAAACCAAGAAAGCATTAAATGATTTAACAATAAGACCAGATGATAACGGATTGCCGTTTTAATTAACTCTAACAGACTTATAGCCGTTTCTAATACATACTATTAGATTCGGCTTAAAAGTCGCTTAAAACTAAACTATATGAATATTATAAAGCAAATTAACGCAATTGCCAAAGAAGATGTTATAAACAACGTTATTGAAGAAGTACTAGAGGGCAATATTAATCCTTTGGAACTTGAGATGAAACTACGAGCCTTAGAAGACATAAGTAAAAAGATCAGAGCAGATATTAGAATAAAGAATGCCGTTTACGATGAGGCAATGAAACACGATGGGCAGCAGTATAATGGATATGAAGTAAGTGTAACTTCAAGAAAAACTGCTGATTATGCAAGTGATGATGAATGGATTTTATTAAAAGCAAAAGTAAAAGCAAGAGAAGTATTTTTAAAGAGCCTTAAAGAGCCTACAATTGATAAGGATACAGGCGAGATGGTACAACCAGCAAGGTATAGAGTAAGTGATGTTGTAAGAATAATTAAGGCTAAATAAAAAAAAAATACTAATTTTACTGCTATGAAAAAAGATACATATTATTTTAGCCATGATAGTAACACTATGGATGACTACAAAATGGTAAAGGTTATTGATAGTTTGGGGATGGAGGGTTATGGTATATTTTGGGGTTTAATAGAATTGTTAAGAAATCAACCAAATTATACATATCCTGTTGAAGCAGCCATATTAAAGTATAGACAATGGAATACTTCACAGGAAAAAATAAAGGTAGTAATTATGAACTATGATCTATTTATAATAGAACATGATAGTTTTTACTCCATAAGTTTGTTAAATAGAATGAAGATTGTAGATGATAAAAGAAGCCAATTTAAAGAGTGGGGTAGAAAAGGAGGTTTGCAAAAGGCTAAGAATAAGGAAGATAGTACCCCCCCTATACCCCCCCTAAGTGAGAATATTACCCCCCCTCTACCAATTAAAGTAAATGAAAGTAAAGTAAAGGAAAGTAAAGTAAATGAAAGTAAAGAAATAGAAATATTGATCAATTACTCGTTTGATGACTTTTGGAATTTGTATGATAAAAAGGTTGGTAGAAAAAAACCATTAGAATCCAAATGGCTTAAATTTTCAGATGAAAAAAGGCATACGATTATGGAGTATGTAAAAAATTATGTAATTTCAACACCTAATAAGATGTACCGAAAAAATCCACAAACATTTTTTAATGGGGAGGGATGGAATGATGAACTAATAAATGAAAAAAATGAAGTCAAACTTACCGACATTGAATGGCTCAACTTGTAATAGTTTAGCAGAGGTATGGCAATCCAATAGCCCATCTTTTGTTCAGATACAAAAAGAACAAGGAAAACCATACATAAAGGCTGCTTTAATGAGCGAAGTACTAAAGATGGTAGAGATCCTAAAGGCAGATATGCAAGAGATACATTGCAAATTCTTTGTAGATTACATATTGGATAACTACAATAGTTACAATGTAAACGATATTAAATTTCTAACGAAGAAATTAGCACAGAATAATCCTTATGGCAAACCTATACTCCAGAATTTAATCTTTGAATTAGACCAATATAGTATTGAACGATCAGAAGTTGCCGTAGAGTATAGGATAAAAGAAAGTGGAGAACATAAGCAAATCCAGAATGATGAATTTGCCAAAATGTATGAACGGCTAAAGGTAAAAAGCAAAGAGCCTAAAAGCCAGAAAGAAAAAGATGCTGATGCGATTGCGAGAAATAACGAGAAGATAGAGCAAATGAAAAGGGATGGCTGGAAATTTTGATTTATACGAGAGTGGAGAATTTGAACTAAAAATAAAATATAGAAATGGAAAAAATAAGTAATTACAAATACAGGAAAGCGTTAGAGATTGTCAAAGAATATGTCAATCAATTAAACACAGATAATAGTGCAGTATTATATGATTTAAGGCAAACAAGTTTAAAGTTAGGTCTAACATTTGAAGAGATCAATAATAGCAGTAGGCAGAGAGTAAATGTCTATAAGAGGGTAATAATGGCTAATTACATAAGTGGTGCTTATCCTAACTTAACTTTGCAAGAGATAGGTAATTTAATGAATAAGAATCACGCAACTATTATTCACTACTTGAGGATATACGATAACTTGTGTTTGTACAAAGATTTTAGACAGATGGATGAGTTAGTAAACGCATCAGAATAAACAAAGTGGTAATAAATTCGTTATATGAATATGGAAAGTTATAGTTATTTCAATGATTATTTTGAGTTGTCAGAATTTGATAGCCCAGATGAAGTAGGTAGTGGAGTAAATATGGATACGCAATTCTTGGACATGATAAACGATGCGAGGCAATATGCTAATGTGCCGTTTGTCATCACAAGTGGTTACAGAACGAAAGCCTATAACCAAAAATTGAATGCATCAACTACCTCCTCCCACCTAAAAGGATTAGCAGCAGACATCAGTTGTGTGAATAGTGTTGAAAGATTGTTAATAATTGCTGGGCTATTGGATGCTGGATTTAGTCGGATCGGAATTGCCAAAGATTTTATTCATGTAGATTGTGATTTAAGTAAACCAAGTTGTCTTTGGCTATATGAATGATGTAATAAAAATAGCACATCTTATTAAAAGCAAGGTAGAACTTTTAGAAAGGATGAGAGGAGAAATCAGAGATAGGGCTGAAACAAAAGCGTTAGCAATTAGCGAGTATGATAAGGCTTTGAGTATAACCATTTTAAAAGAGAAAGAGAATGGTACTCCTGTAAGTATAATTGACAAGGTTAGCAAGGGTAAGATATACGAAAAAAGGTATGAATTAGAATTGGCAGATGGTTTGTATAAATCGTTAATTTCAAACATAAATAGCATCCAAGCAGAGTTGAATGGACTGCAAAGTATTAATAGACATTTGAGTGAACTATAAGCAGAAATTTTTAAAGCATTATGGCTATGCAGATGGAGAGTATATACCTTGCGTTTGTGGTAAAAATGCAACAGATATACACCATATTGTGTTCAAGTCGCAAGGTGGTTCGGATAATATTGATAACTTAGTCGCATTATGCAGAGAATGTCATATAAAAGTACACGATGATAAGGATAAACAATTTGCCAAAAATTTCTTTGAATAAATGGTATGCTGGTACTCATTGGACTGCACGAAAAAAGATTAAAGATGCGTATAAAAAACTGATAAAACACAAGGTAGAGGATGGCGAGTATGATGTGGAGTACACATTTTATTTTAAAAGCAGACCATTGGATGCTACCAACACTATTGCTATGGCTAAAATGATTGAGGACATTATATTTAAAAACGATTCTTATAAGAAAATAAAAAGCGTTAAGTTAAAATCAAGAAAAGGCGAAAGCGATTATGTTGAAATAGTATGGAAATAGCAAGGTATCACAAAGAGTGGATAGTGTTAGCGACAAAGTTAGGTGGTGGAATGTGGGCAGAGGATTTGGTGCAAGATGCTTACATAAAAATATTAGACTACAAAAAACAAAGTAAGGCATTAATGTTTTTTACATTAAGGTCAGTAGTTACAGATTACATTAGAAAGGAAAAAGTAGAAATTAATTATCCTTGTTTAGATCATTTTCCAGAAGAAGTTGAGAAAACTTTAGATGATTTATGCCAACAGATAGATGCAGAGTTACAAGAGTGGCATTGGTTTGATAGGAAGTTATTTGAGTTGTACCGAGATAGTGGAATGACATACCGAGATATAGCGAAAGAAACAACCATTAGTTTAACAAGCATTTGGAAAACATTAAAAGTAGGTAAAAATATAATAAAAGATAAATTTAAAAATGACTATTATGGATGAGTTTAAAGGAGATAAGCGTACTAAAGAATATCATGAATGGAAAGCATCTCAAGGGCTTGGGGATACTATTGAAAAAATAACCGAAGCCACAGGTATAAAGAAAGCAGTTAAGTGGGCAATGGGTGAAGATTGTGGTTGTGATGATCGTAAGGAGAAACTAAACAAATTGTTTCGGTATAAGGTGGAGTGCTTAACCGAAAAAGAGTACAAGTATTTAAAAGAATTAGGCACACCATCAGTTGTAACTAATTGGGATATGAATAAAGTGATTCAAATTTACAACAGGGTATTTCACAAGAAGCGTAGAGTATCAAGTTGTGGAAGTTGTATGAAAGTAGTGTTAGATGAGTTGCATAAATTAATGGCTGAGTATGAAACAGAAAATTAAAATATCTAAAATTAAGAGCAATCCCAAAAACCCAAGATTAATAAAAGATAACAGGTACAGAGAAATGCTGAAAAGCGTTAAGTCGTTTCCAGAAATGATGGAGAAAAGACCAATAGTTGTTGATGAGGATATGATGATATTGGGTGGGAATATGAGATGGAAAGCCTGTAAAGAGGCTGGTTTTAAAGAAGTATGGGTAGATGTAGCAGATGATTGGACTCAAGAACAAAAAGATGAGTTTATAATAAAAGACAACGATCATTTTGGCGAGTGGGATGAATTTGCATTGTATGAAGAATGGGGTACGGATAAATTAAGAGCCTTTGGATTAGATATTGCAGAAATAAATGAAGATAATGTAGATGACTTTGAAGATAAATTTAATAGTATTAACGATCAGAATTGTTTGTATCCAATAGTACCGAAATATGATGAGCGACAAGAAGTATTTATAATTGTAAGTGAAAATGAAATTGATAGTAATTGGTTAAGGGAAAAACTTAATATGCAAAAAATGAAAAGTTACAAAAGTGCAGAATTAAGCAAGAGTAATATTATACATATTAATGACATTAAAAATGAATTGTAAAATAGTCATACCAAGCCATAAAAGACACGACAATGTGATAACTACAAAGTTGGTTAATAATCCTATAATATGTGTAGAGCAATCTCAATACGAAATTTATAGGGAATATAATCCAGATTATGAAATTGTAGCACATCCAGATAATATAGTTGGGCTGATACCTAAAAGAAATTGGATGTTAGATCATTTTGGAGATATGTTTATGATGGATGATGATTTAATGTATTTTAATAAATTGTATATTGAATTAGGAGAAGTATCTCGTATTAAAAACAAAGAGTTAGTTAATTTAAAGATTCAGCAATTATATGAGTTAGCAAAGTTGACAGGAATTAATTTGTTTGGATTTACTAAAAACCCAAGACCAGAGCAATTGAATGTGTTTAAGCCGTATTCATTAAGCCATTCTATTACAGGATGTGCGTATGGAGTAATAAAAAGTGAGAATATTAAATGGGATGAAAGTTTTAAATTAAAAGAAGATTATCTTATATCTTGTTATGTAAAATATACCGAAAGAAAAATATTAATAGACAGAAAATATAATTTTGCACAAAAAGATACTTTTAAAAGTAGTGGTGGATTAGCACATATTAGAAATAATGATGAGGAGTTAAGAAATATTTTAAGGTTAAAAAAATATTTTGGAAATGTTATTAGCTTAAAAAAAACAAGAAAATCTGCAAGTTTAAAAAAGGAGTATGATGTAACAATTAAATTTCCATATTAATTGTTATTAATATTGTAATATTTATTATATTTACACAATAAACATAAAATAAAAAACTATGAGATTATTTACAGAAAACAACTATGAATTTTTAGAAGTATCAAGTTCATTACAAAAAGCAATCAGAAGAAATGATGTAGAATTAGCAGGATACTTTGGATTGGAATTATGGCACTCTGGATATAGAGATTATGTATGGAAAAGATTGTACACAATATCAGCAGAGGATTGTGCTGGATATGTAACACAGGAAATTGAAGCATTATGGCAAGGACACGAATTAGTAAACAAAACTGCTAAAAAAGGAAAACCAAAAGGGAGAATATTTGTAAGCAAGGCAATAATATTATTATGTCAATGTGATAAAAACAGAGATCCAGACCATTTGCAAAATTATGTTTATGATAAAAAAATAAATATAAGTGATGAAAAAATAGAGCAATATTTTGATGAAGTAAGAATAGAGAAAAAACCAATACCAGAATATGCTTATGATTGTCATACAATAAAAGGAAAAATGAGGGGTAGAACAAAACAAGAATTTTTTAAAGAAGAATTAGAAGCGTTAAACCCAAGACAAATAGGATTATTTGATAATGTTATATGAAAATATTAATTACAGGAAGTGATGGTTTTGTAGGTAAAAATTTATTAAAAAGATTAAAATATTGTAATTACTACAAGATAGATTTAAAATTAGGATCAGATATTAATTTTATTAATAAGGTTAGGTATGATCCAGATGTAATAATACATTTGGCAGCAGAAACTTCAGTTTTTAATAATGACATAAAAAAAATAATACATACCAATGTAAGTGGATTCACAGAAGTAGTATCGTTTGCAAATAAGAATAATGCAAAATTAATATATGCAAGTTCAAGTTCTGCAAATAATATTACTTCTATGTATGGTATAAGTAAAAAGATGAATGAAGATTACGCAAAAGCATATTGTAATAATTCAATAGGGATCAGATTTCATAATGTATATGGTAATGACCAAAGAGCAGATACTTTATTAGGGTTAATTAATAGTAGATCAAAATTAAATCTGTATAACAATGGAAATAATACAAGGCATTTTACTCACATAAATAATATATTAGATTGTATTATGTATTATGTATATAATAATATAAATACCGATATAGTAAATGTTTTAAATCCAATTAAAAATAGTGTAATAGAATTTGTACAAGAGTGTAATAAATACATTAATGTAGATTACCAAATAACAAAAGAGTTAAAAGAATATGATAAACAGAGCCAAAAAGTAGATGGCACAATGTTTGAAAAGACTAAATATATTAATATAAAGCAAGGATTAAAAAAATATTTTAATGAACAAAACCGAACACAATAAGAAGGCAGTATTAAAAGCATTAGAAAAGTCATTAGGAGTAATAACTATTGCGTGTATGAACGCTGATGTTGGTAGAACTCAATTTTATCAATGGTTAAAAGATGATCCAAAATTTGCAGAAGCAGTCAAGGATGTAGAAAATATAACATTGGATTTTGCAGAAAGCGAATTGCATAAACAGATAAGAAATGGATCAAGCAGAGGAACTACATATTTATTAAATTGTAAAGGTGGACATAGAGGATGGGGAGAGAAATCTCAATTAGATATAACTTCAGACAATAAACCTATTGTGTTAAACATTGGTAATGGAGTTAAACCTAACAAGTAAACAAAACGAAGCAGTCTATTATTTAAAGGACAACACTACAACCGAAATATTATATGGTGGTGGTGCTGGAGGTGGTAAGTCTGCTTTGGGAGTATTATGGTTGATAGATATGTGTACTAATTATCCACAAACCAGATGGCTGATGGGTAGGGCTAAATTAAAAACATTAAAGGAAACGACATTAAATACATTTTTTGAGTTAAGTACAAAACTTGGGATGTCAAATATGTGGGAATATAAAACCCAAAAAGGTGCAATAGTTTGGTATAATGGTAGTGAGATACTTTTGAAAGATTTGTATTATTATCCATCAGATCCAAATTTTGATGAGTTAGGTAGTCTTGAAATATCTGGTGCTTTTATTGATGAGGTAAATCAAATAAATATTAAGGCAAGAAATATAGTTAAGTCAAGGATAAGATACAGGCTGGATGAATACGGATTGATGCCTAAAATGTTAATGACTTGTAACCCATCAAAGAATTGGGTATATAGAGATTATTACAAGCCGTATAAAGATAATCAATTGCCAGAACATAGAATGTTTATACCATCTTTGTTAGAGGACAATCCACATATATCTAAGCACTACAAAGACAATTTAGAGAATATAGATGAGGTAAGTAAGCAAAGATTGTTATTTGGTAATTGGGAATATGATGATGATCCAAGTAAAATGATTAACTATGAAAATATTTTAGCCTTATGGAGTAACAATGCAGAGAAAGGACAGAAGTATATTACTTGTGATGTTGCGAGGATGGGCAAAGATAAATCAGTTATTATGTTATGGGATGGGTTAGTAGTTGAAGAAGTTAAGATAATAGACAAGTCAGATTTGCAATTTTTAGGTAATGCAATTAAAGAGATTAAGCATAGGTGGAATGTAGCCAATTCAAACATAATAGTAGATGAAGATGGAGTAGGTGGTGGAGTAGTAGATTTCTTACATGTTAAAGGATTTGTAAATAACAAGGCTGCATTAAATAAAGAGAATTACCAAAATTTAAAAACACAATGTTATTATGTTTTAGCTAAAATGATCAACAAAAAAGAGATACAAGTAAAACCAATTAAAATACAAGAAACATTAATAGCAGAGTTGGAGCAAGTAAAAACATATAAGATGGATTCAGATGGCAAGTTAATGATAATGCCAAAGGATAAAGTCAAAGAAGCATTAGGCAGAAGTCCAGATATGAGTGATGCTATGATGATGCGTATGTATTATGAGATAGGAAATAGTGGAGAGTATTATGTATATTAAAAAATAATCGTATATTTGCGTAGTAATTTTTTTCATAGATGTTTTAGTGTTGATAGGGGGGTGTGGTAACCTCCCTTTTTTTATGGATATTAATAGACAGGAGTAGGCAGTATATTGCTACCTATTGTGTAATACAAAACCTTATAAAATTCGTTATATAGTTATGGAGATTCAAGTACCGACAGATTTAAGTGAGATCACATTAGGGCAGTATCAAGAATATACTGCATTGGAAAAGCCTACCGAAATAGATACAATAAGTATCTTTATGAATATTGATAGGAGTGCCGTTAAAACAATTAAGGCTACTTCTATGGATGTTTTAGTTGAGGACATAACCAAACTATTCAAAACAGAGCAAAGGTTCTTAAATCGCTTTAAAATAAGTGGCAAAGAATTTGGATTTATTCCTAAATTAGATGATATAACTTATGGCGAGAATAAAGATATTAGTAGCTATATGAAATGGGATACGATGCACAAGGCGATGGCAGCAATGTATAGACCAATCATATTAAAGCAACGGAGGAAATATTTAATAGAAGACTACGAGGGAAGCCATAAGTACAGCGAGATAATGAAGTCTGCTCCAATGAATGTCGTGATGGGTGCGATGCTTTTTTTTTCAAATTTAATGAACGACTTGTTGAACTATATCCCGAACTATTTGGAACAGGAGGAGAACAAACGGCTTTTGGAAAGCAATGGGGTGGATATTCAGAAATTTACACACTTGCTCAAGGGGACATTACAAGATTTGAAAGCATTACAAAACTCCCCTTACATCAATGTATGATGTACTTGGCATTTGAGAGTGAAAAAGCAAAAGAAGAAATGAGATTAATTAAAGCAAAACGATGAGGACATATTATACATTATTAGATAAAATAAAAACGCAGTTACTTGCAGACAACTTTGTTGAAACTTGTACGAGTGGAGATATATACAAGGTAGATATAGACAAGCAAAGCCTGTATCCATTAAGCCATGTTATAATAGGCACAGGAACATATCAAGAAAGAGTGTGGCAGTTTAGTGTATCCGTTATCTGTATGGACTTAGTGGATAATGAAAATGAAGATGATGTATTAAATACTCAATTAGCAGTAGTTAATAGATTGATGGAAGTAATGTATAGAGGTGATTTACACGATGAAAAATATCAAGTTGTAGGCAATCCATCTGTTGAGCCTTTTACTGACAGATTTGAAAATGATGTTGCTGGATGGACTTGTACCTTTGATGTTCAAGTTATAAATGATATGACAATATGTTAGAAATCAAAAGGGTATTAGAAAAGTTTGCAAGGAATGTGGTTAAATTCTCTCGTTCAAATCTTACAAGAAAAGATAAGAATGTAAGCAAGAAATTATACAATAGCATAGGCTATGATTTACAGGTACATCCTAAATCCTTTAGCCTAACCTTTGAGATGGAGGAGTATGGAGCATACCAAGATCAAGGAGTAAGTGGAGTAAAGAAAAAGTATAATACTCCATTCAGTTACAAGTCAAAGATGCCTCCAGAAAAGCCAATATTAGATTGGATAAATAAAAGGAGATTAAGGTTAAGAGATAAAGAAACAGGCAGATTTACTAAAGGAGGTCAAAAGAGTTTAGCATTTCTAATTAGAAGAAGCATATATAATAAAGGAATAAAACCAAGCCTATTTTTTACCAAGCCATTTGAGGCAAGTTTTAAGCATTTGCCAGATGGATTAGTGGAAGCATACGGATTAACAATAGATAATATACTAACGAAATGAGTACAAAGATAAATGTAAGAAGCCCATATATATTAGTACCAGCAGCAAGTCCATTGGACTTTGCAACGGCTACTTTAAAACTATATATATATGATGGTGTGCTGACAACAAACAAACCAGCATCAGCGAGTTACACAATAGTCAAGTCTATGCCAGACCAAGTTGATTACTATTTTGACATAAGTGAATTGGCAAGAGATTATATTAGCCAAACATCAACGGCAGTTTGGGTAGAGGCAGATTTGTCTTTTGATACATCAGAGCC
>Ga0233429_1003247_pt1 | contig 15618 bp, 13 predicted proteins | sample SI_118_April2016_3_FD_179879 | JGI IMG/M metagenome (GOLD analysis project Ga0233429, IMG submission 179879) | Seawater microbial communities from Saanich Inlet, British Columbia, Canada - SI_118_April2016_135_MG | ecosystem: Environmental > Aquatic > Marine > Inlet | place: Canada: British... | reverse complement strand
CTCTGCTGAATCAGCACCAAGAAAATCATGGCAACTGCCAATAACAAGTGAACTACGATAACAACCGTTTCCATAAACCAATTCCGTTTCTGCTAGAGCTCACCCTTATATAGGCGGCCAGTGCATTAGATGCAAAATTCTTTAAATTTCAGCCGCCTTTTATACCCTATTGCTGGGTTTGGCAAATTATTTGGGCTGGCACTAACCTATTGTGCCTGAACCTGGATTCTGACTTCGTCAGAATGACGAGGTGGTTGATTAAAAAACAGTCGTCATCCTGAACTTGTTTAGGATCCAGCATTCCAGACTTATTTAGGACAGCTTTCAGCAATGGCCCAAAAATCTGTATGCGATAAACTTGCTCCACCAACCAGAGCGCCATCAACATCGGCGAGCCCCATTAACTCAACGGCATTGCTGGGCTTAACTGAGCCGCCATAGAGCAGGCGCATTTTATCGGCTTCATCCGCGCCAATTTTCTCTGCCAACGTCTTGCGCATCATGGCGTGAACTTCCTGAACCTCATCACTGGTGGGTGTGCGGCCCGTGCCGATTGCCCAAACGGGCTCATAGGCCGCGACCGTATTGGCGGCCGTCGCGCCTTCCGGAAGCGAGCCTAAGATTTGCGCAGCCACGACATCAATGGTGATGCCTTTATCCCGTTCTGCTTCTGTCTCACCAACGCAGACAATAGCAATTAGCCCGGCAGCAAGAGCAGCTTCGGCTTTGGATTTCACGACCTCATCACTTTCAGCGTGATCGGCGCGGCGCTCGGAATGACCGACAATCACATAGGCACAGCCCATATCTTTCAGCATTTCAGCGCTGATATCACCGGTATGCGCCCCGCTCGTATTCATATGACAATCTTGACCACCGACAGCTAGATTTGTTTCTAGCGCTAGATCATTCACCGCCTCCAAAAGCGTTGCTGGGGGACAAACCAGCATGTCAAAAAAGGCATCATCCGCATTATTCATTTTGGTTGCCAATTCGCCTGCAAGCGGCATCGCGGTAGCCCGAAGACCGTTCATTTTCCAATTACCTGCAATGAGGGGGCGTCGTTGCGCAGTCATGTAAATTTCCTAGTTTTTTCATATGAAGCGCCTGTTTATCACAGCAGTTTGACCCTGACCACAGTTTCAATTATTCGTGTTGCGACAAGGTATTGCTACTGGGCTTTCTCGCTCTTATGATGCCGCGCTTCTAAGAGCTGACTATATTATAGCCACAATCAATCTCTATCGATAAAGAATAACTGGGAAAATTATGTCTGATACTAAAAAGAAAAAAACATTTCGTGAAGCCATTCTTGGCTGGGGAGCCAAGATTCTTCTTGCCCTGCTTATTTTGAGCTTCGGCGTTTGGGGTATTGGCGATTATGTCGCACCACAACAAGATGCGGCGGCCGTCGCCACGATCGGTGAGAGCGAAATATCAGGGCAGGAATTCCAAAGTGAAGTACAGCAGCAGGTTAATCGCCTGCAAGGTATCTTTGGGGCCAACTTCACCATTCAACAAGCTAAGTCGATGGGGATCACTCAAAACGTACTGCAATCCCTTATTCAGCGCAATTTATTCGCCGAGGGTGCTAAATCCATGGGGCTGCTGGTTAGCAACGATTTGGTAACCCGGGAAATCAGGGACGACCAACGCTTCAAAGCGCAAAGCGGTATTTTTGACCGTCTCCGCTTTACCGAAACCATTCAGCGCGCCGGCTTGAGCGAGCTTAGCTATATTACGTTGTTTCGAGGCCAGCTTTTGCAAAACCAATATTTGAGTGGCATAACCAATGGCCAAACCGCGCCACGCTCTCTCACGGAATCGGTTTATCGTTATCGCAACGAAAAGCGCAGCGCCAATTATGTTGAGATCAAACACAATACAATTAAAAATATACCAGCTGCATCTGAAGAAACTCTCAAGAAATACCACAAAGATAATGCCGCGCGCTTTACCGCTCCCGAATATCGCGCCATCACATTGGTGCAGTTGCAGATTAAAGATATCGTCGATGAGATTGATGTTTCTGAAGAACAGATCAAAGAATCTTATGACGACCGTATCAATGAATTTAAAACGCCTGAAACTCGCAAAATTCAGCAAATTTTACTCTCCGATGAAGCCAAAGCGAAACAAGCCTATGAGAAAATCACTGCCGGTGGCGATTTCGCCAAGGTTGCCAAAGAAGTTGCCAATTTAGATGCCGCAACGCTTGAGCTTGGCACAATGACCCGCGCTCAATTGCCAATCAAAGAGCTCTCTGACGCTGCTTTTAAGCTGGTTGCCAATACGGTGAGCACACCAGTTAAAAGCCCGCTCGGCTGGCACATTTTGCGCGTCACCGAGATCAAGGCGGCGACACAGAAGATGCTGGCTGAAGTTCGCGGCGATCTCAAGAAAGCCATTGCCGCTGAAAAAGCGGTCGACGGCCTCTATAATCTCTCAAACAAATTTGAAGATGAATTGGGCGGTGGTGCCAGTATTGTAGAAGCAGCAAAGCGGTTAAATTTCAAAGTGCGCAAGATCGCGGCTTTGAGTGGCGCCGGTGTTGATAAAACCGGCAAGAAAATCACCGATCTAAACCCCAATATCGTGCAAGTCGCTTTTGGTACCGAGCAGGATCAAGATAGCGCCCTCACCGATTTTGGTGATTCCGGCTATTTCATTCTTCATGTTGACGGCGTTACGGCACCGGCTTTGAAACCTATAAACACGGTTCGCGCCGATGTTCGGGCCGCTTGGAAAGCAGAACAGCAGGCAAATGCTGCTGACAAAAAAGTCAAAGCATTGACCGACCGTCTCAAAGGCAGCCCGACTTTGGCCGAGATTGCTAAGGAATTGAAGGTCAAGGTAAAGACGACGGCCGAGTTCATTCGCTCTGGCAACGGCCTCAAAGTCCAATTGCCAGGAGAACTTGTCAGCGGCTTGTTCAAAGCAAAAGGCAAAGAAGCCGTGTCGGCATCATCGCAGACAAGTCATTTCATTGCACAAGTTAAGGACATTAAAGCGGCCAATCCGATCGCCGATAAGAAAGGCCTCGATGCCCTGGCGAGCCAATTAAAGGGTAATATTTCAAACGATATATCTACCCAATTTGCCAATGCCCTCCGCACCAGACTTGGCGTGACGATCAACCGTGCTGCGGTTGATTCAGCTCTCTAAATACCATGCAGGTCACCCCTGATTTTTCTGGTTTTGAGAGCGGCTATAGATCTGGCCTAACCCAAGTTGTTTCAACAACACTGGGTGCTGATCTAGAAACGCCTGTTTCTGCCATGATCAAGCTCGCCAAAGGACAGCCTAACAGTTTTCTGCTGGAATCTGTTGAAGGTGGCTCAATCCGCGGGCGTTACTCCTTTATTGGCCTTAAACCTGATTTGATCTGGCGGTGCTATGGTGATCGGGCGGAGCTTAATCGAGACGCCATAGATAGCGCCGAGAGTTTTGCGCCCTGTCCGGTGGCAGAGAAAGACGGTGTGCTGGCATCCTTTAGAGCTTTGTTGGCTGAGTCCAAATTTGATCTGCCTGAAAACATGCCGCCGATGGCATCCGGGCTGTTTGGCTATATGGGCTATGACATGGTGCGTTTGGCTGAGAAAGTGCCGGATGAAAATCCGAGCACCATCGACGTGCCGGACGGCCAATATATCCGCCCGACCATCATTGCAGTTTTCGATACCATCGAAGATCAAGTCACAGTGGTAACACCTGTTTGGCCAAAAGAAGGCCTATCCGCGGACGCGGCTTATGAGCACGCTTTGTCACGGCTTGGCGCCGTCCTAGATGACTTTGCCACCAATCTTCCGCGTAACCAAGACGATGTGGATCTGGCGCGCATGCCGGAGCCGAGCTCCAATATGAGCCAGGATGACTTTCATGAGATTGTCGCCAAAGCCAAAGAATATATTTTGGCAGGTGATGTCTTTCAGGTCGTCCTGTCGCAACGCTTTTCGGTGCCGTTTGATCTTCCGCCGCTCGCTTTTTACCGCGCGCTCAGGCGGGTCAACCCATCGCCATTTTTGTTCTTTCTCGATTTTGGCGATTTCTCAATTGTCGGCTCAAGCCCGGAACTGCTGGTCAGATTGCGCGAAGGCCGGGTCACCATTCGACCGCTTGCCGGCACCCGTCCGCGCGGTAAGACGACTGCCGAGGACAATGCGCTGTCTGAAGATTTATTAGCCGATCCAAAAGAACTCGCCGAGCATCTTATGCTCCTTGATCTCGGCCGCAATGATGTTGGCCGCGTGGCAAAAATTGGCTCAGTCGAAGTGACCGACCGCAATAAGATCGAGCTGTATTCCCACGTCATGCACATCGTCTCCAACGTCGAGGGCGATATTGATGCTGAAAAATATGACGAAATAGATGCGCTGCTCTCCGGCTTCCCTGCTGGCACCGTTTCGGGGGCGCCGAAAGTTCGGGCGATGGAGATCATTGATGAGCTGGAAACCCTCCGGCGCGGCATTTATGCCGGCTGCATCGGCTATTTCGGTGCCAATGGTGATATGGACACCTGCATCGCATTGCGTACCGCTGTCTTAAAAGATGGCCAACTCCACGCCCAGGCCGGCGCTGGCATCGTTGCCGATAGCGACCCCGAATCCGAATACCAAGAATGCCGTAACAAAGCCAAAGCCCTCATCCGAGCCGCCGAAGAAGCTGTCAAATTTGCCAGCGGAGGGAATTAACTTACTGTTTTTATTGCCAAAATAAACTAAGAGGCTAAGCCGTGACCGACGAAATTAGTTCAATTGATTGCCGTGGAAAAATTGTACCAGAAGTTGGGGCAGCGATATTGGCGGCTTATAACACGGCGAAGTCAGGCGAACAATTTGATGTCACCGTTGATGCATTTGGCTCCGGCCTGCGTATGTGGATGCTTGAAGCCGGGGCGCGTTATAACATCCTGGAGAGCCAAGATGAGGCAATCCAATTGCGCTTTACCCGGGGTCTCACTTTGGCTCAAGGTACGGTGCCGGGGCTGCACGATCTTCATATCGGCTCAAATGGAAAAGTATGGACTTGTGAGCGGGCCGAGCATTTAGCTTGTTTCGATGGTGCAAGCGGTGAGCTTATTAATAAAGCAGCCGTCGCTTCGCATGCGTCACATATTGGCATCGATCTTGATGAGAAAATGGTTTTTGTTGCTGACGTTGAGGCCAATGAACTCATTGCTGTCGATTCGGAGAGCCTCGAGGTTCTGCATCGTTGGGCTGCGCCTGGAAAGCCACAAATACCACTGGTGACAGATGACGGTATTATTTGCATGACCGGCGGCGGCAGTGGCACGCTGCTCATTGTTCGCCCAACTTCCAGTGGGTACCAGGATCAAGTTCTCAAAATCGGCTCAACGCCACATGATCCGGTTGCCTCTAAAGATGGTAAATATCTTTTCGCACCCTGTGCAGGAGATGGTGAGATCGTCAAAGTGCGCTTGGACGACGGTGATATAACCGGGCGCTTTAAGGTTGGTGATGGTCCGGGACACCTCGCCTTTTCACCAGATGGCACGCGCCTTTATTCAGCCAACTCTTTTGACGGTACGCTCAATTGTCTATCACCCGAAGGCGACAATCTAGGCCAGGTCCAAAGCGGCAGTGGCGCTCATTACCCGATCGTCACACCTGATGGGCGGCACGTTTTGGTCGCCAATTTTCTTAGCGATACGGTTACTGTTTTTGACGCAATTTCGCTGGAGTTAGTTGCAACGCTTGAAACCGATCCCTATCCGCATGGACTGGACATCTCAGCTGATGGTAAATGGATTGTCGCCACCGGGTTTTCTTCAGACCATGTCCGCGTGATAGATGGTGAAACATTTACCGAAACCGCTCGGGTAAAAGTCGGTGCCGGGTCTTCTCATTCAGCCTTCATGCCTGACAATCAAGCCGCCTGGACAGCCTGTTCCGTTTCCGATCATCTCGCTAAAATTGATCTAGCCGCCGGTGCAAATGCCTACACGGCACGCCTCAATTAGATTTTATTGCCGTTGTTGAGCAACGATGGTGCTGATCGGCACCTGAACAAAGCCCTTCTCCGCCATAACTGCGAGCCATTGCGAGAGGGCGTTAATTGTCGCGTCTCTCGGATGACCAATTGCGACCGCATAACCGTTGCGCTTGGCAAAGATTTCCATCTGGCGCAGCTGCTTGTTTATCGCCTCGACCGTCGGCACGTTATCAAGAAAAATATTGCGCTGGGTAAAAGGCACGTCATTGGCGAGCGCGACGGAGGCCCCGACTGTGCTGCCCGAAGTCCGAGAATCCAAAAACAACAACCCACGACGTTTGAGCTCACGCATCACAATGTTCATGCCTTGCGGATCCGACGTGAATTTACTGCCCATATGGTTGTTGATGCCGACATAGCCGGAAAAGCGGTCGAGCCCCCATCGCAGACGCTTTAAAATTTCCGCTGCCTCGCTCTCAATGAGCAGGACGTTGGGTCCGGGATCGACGGATCGGTTAAGCGGCTCCATCGCCATATGCACCATAATTTCATGGCCCGCCGCTGTGGCAGCCTTGGTTTGCTTTGGCAATGCGCCGGCATAAGTGAGGAACGCAATTGTCAGGGGCGCAGGCAAAGCGGTAACAGCGGCTGTGCGTTTACGATCCACGCCGGCATCATCAATGACAATGGCAATCTTCGGGCCGGGAGGCAGCTCAGCTAATTGCACAGCGTTTTTGCGCCAGCTATTTTCCAAACCTGGCGCGACCACAACTGGCTCCGTTTTTGGTATTTCCTGTTGGATCGGCGCGACGGTCACAGGCGTTGGCTCAAAGACTTTCTCCGGCAAAGCTTCTTCATAAGCTTTGGGCTCAGCTACATCAGTCGCAACATCACTCTCTGGCAAAATCGGTTTAAGGTTGATTTCTTCGCTGGCCGGTGGTCTCGGTTGAGGTGTCGGCTTAACAACAACTTTTGGTGCCGCCTTAACGACCGACGGCGGCAGGACTTTTGCCGGGAACTCTGATTGGGCTTTTGACTGAACCTTGATCGATTTTTTAAGTTGAAGCGCGCCCGTCGTGCCGACAATAACAGCCAGCACAACAATGCCGGCAAATACCCAGGCATAGGGAGGTACACCTGATCGCAGGTAACGGGCCAAACGTAGAATTGGATTGTTTTGTTCAACTGGCGACAAAGCCATTTCCCCACATAAGTTTAAGGGGGCTAACCTACGGCAAAAATCCTAACGGTCAATTACCGTTCTAAAGAGAAGCGAGATCTTCAAGGATTGGACAATCGGGCCGATCATCACCGTGACATTTATCGGACAGCGTCACCAGGGTATTGCGCATGCTTTCCAGCTCATTAATTTTGCTTTCGATCTCATCAATATGACGTTTGGTAAGCGCCTTCACTTGCGCGCTTGTCCGGTGCGTGTCGTTCCAAAGATCGAGGAGTTCATTCACATCCTTTATGGCAAAACCAAGATTGCGCGCCCGTTGGATGAAACGCATGGTTTCGATCTCCGGTGTTGAGTAGTCACGATAGCCGCTGTCTTTACGCGCCGGTGCCGGGAGCAATCCAATACTTTCATAGTACCGGATCGTCTTTGAAGGTATGCCACTTAGTTCAGATGCCTGCCCAATATTCATTACGATCTCCCAACGAATAATCTGCAAAAGTTGTTAAACACGCGCCCGACGTAGCCTCAAGGCATTACCAATGACCGAAATCGAGCTCAAGCTCATCGCTGCACTGGCGATCATGGGGCTTAGTAAAATTCCAAAGAACGGGAACAGAACGCCGGCTGCTATCGGCACCCCTAACGTGTTATAAATGAAGGCGAAAAATAGATTTTGACGAATGTTCTTCATGGTCATTTTGCTCAGGTTACGAGCCCGTAAAACGCCCCTGAGATCCCCTTTGACCAGCGTCACTTCAGCACTTTGCATGGCAATGTCTGTGCCGGTTCCCATGGCGATACCGACATTCGCTTGAGCCAGTGCGGGAGCATCATTGACGCCATCACCGGCCATCGCAACGATGCCGCCTCTAGCTTGATATTCTTTGACCAACTCATTTTTATCCTGCGGTAATACCCCGGCCCGCACTTCAGTAATGCCGAGTTCTTTAGCAACGGATGTCGCTGTCGGCAATGCATCGCCCGTCGCCATGATGACCGTGAGGCCGCTTGCTTGCAGAGACCGAACAGCATCTAACGAAGTCTGTTTGATGGGATCCGCTACGACCAAAAGACCAGCAAAATTATCATCGATCGAAACAGCGATGACCGTGCTACCCGATTTTTGCACTTCATCCGCTTGCGCTGAGAGGGCGCCAAAATCGGTTAAATGGTTGCCGATTGAAATGGTTTGGCCATCGACTTTGCCGCAAACGCCCTGCCCGGTTGTTGATTGAAAGTCACTGACTTCTTTTAAGTTAACGCCCCTCTCTTTTGCCCCGGCGACAATTGCGGCAGCGAGTGGATGTTCACTTGATTGCTCGAGGCTCGCGGCGCATTCGAGGATCGTTGCTTCAGTGAACCCTTCTGCCGGATAAATTTTTGTAAGCTTGGGTTTACCTTCGGTGAGCGTGCCGGTCTTATCAACGATCAACGTATCCACCCGTTCCATCTGTTCTAGCGCCTGGGCATCTTTGATCAGAACGCCGGCTTGGGCCCCCTTGCCCATGCCAACCATGATCGACATTGGTGTCGCCAATCCAAGTGCACAAGGGCAGGCTATGATGAGCACCGCGACGGCATTGACGAGAGCGAAAGCGAAAGCCGGTTCTGGGCCGTAGAGCGACCATAAAACAAACGTCAAAACAGCTGAGCCGACTACAGCCGGCACGAAATAGCCCGACACGCGATCAGCCACCCGCTGCACCGGTGCCCGGCTTCGTTGCGATTCTCCAACCATCCGGACGATCTGTGACAGGAGCGTCTCCGAGCCAACATGCTCGGCCCGCATGACTAGGCCGCCGGTTTGATTGAGGGTGGCACCGGTCACTTTGTCTCCCGCCTGTTTGCTAAGCGGGATAGATTCACCGGTGATCATAGACTCGTCGACCGAGCTACTACCATCAACAACTTCGCCGTCTACCGGAATGGCCGTGCCCGGCTTAACCCGCAAAAGATCACCGACCTTAACACTCGCCAGATCGATCTCGACATCATCCTTGCCGGCTTCAACCCGGATGGCGGTCTTGGGCGAAAGGTCGAGCAAGCCCCGCAAAGCGGAACCTGTTTCGGCCCGAGCTTTTAGCTCCATCACCTGGCCAATTTGTACCAAAGCGGTAATAACGGCAGCCGCTTCGAAATAGACCGCAATGCTGCCACCGGCATGGACAAATTCTGCCGGGAAAATCCCGGGGAACAAAATTGCGACCACACTATAAAGATAAGCCACACCCACACCGATGCCGATCAGGGTGAACATGTTTAGGTTCCACGTCATGATTGAGGACCAAGCGCGCTCAAAGAACGGCTTGCCGCCCCAGAGCACGGCTGGCGTTGCCAGGATAAACTGCGCCCAAATATTGATTTGCAGAGGGATAAGTTTTCCGAGTGGGTCGCCCGGTATCATCTCGCCCATAGCCAGAATAAGCGTTGGCAATGCAAGGGCGCCGGTAATCTTAAAACGCCTCTTCATATCATCGAGTTCAGGGTTTTCGGTCTCCATGATCGCGGCGATGGGATCCATCGGTTCCAGCGCCATGCCACAGATCGGACAAGCGCCGGGGCCAATTTGCTCGATCTCGGGATCCATTGGGCAGGTGTAGATCGCATCGGGATCACCGGCGTCCTGCTCAGACGGATCAAGATATTTCTCAGGATCACCACTAAACTTTGTCCGGCAGCCATCGCTGCAAAAATAATAACGATTTCCCTCATGCTCGAACTCGCTATCACCTTTTTTGCGGATATCGACATTCATCCCACAAACCGGGTCAATTTTGATGAGATAAGAGTTTGGGTCAGTGCTGAACTTGGTCAAACAGCCGTTGCAGCAAAAATGATAGGCATCATCTTCGAATTCGTGGTGATGCTCGGTCTTATTCGGGTCCACTGACATGTTACAGACCGGATCTTTTGCTGTTTTTCCTGAGAGTTCATTCATGAGCTAATTTTCATACCTTCTAGTAAAATGGAACCTTCACTATAAACCTTCTAGAGACTGGAAGGTCAAATGGTTATTTGTGCTAGGAAGTGTCAGGCAAATACTTCGCTTGACGTTATTCGCCTCTGCTTGCATTGTGCGCGCGAATTAGCTGGGAAAATGCCAGGAAAATACATGGGTATCAGGCGTTTACTGAAAATATACGATGTTCTTATTGATCGATAATTACGACAGTTTTACCTACAATCTTTGGCACTATTTGGGAGAAATTGGTGTCGATGTAGTTGTAAGGCGAAATGACGCGCTCACCGCGGATGAAGCTTTAGCGCTTAATCCCGAAGCCATTATTGTATCGCCCGGTCCGTGTGATCCGGATAAAGCCGGTATTTGTCTGGAACTCGTCGAGAAAGCGGCTGGGAAAATGCCGATTTTTGGGGTTTGTCTCGGCTATCAGACTATCGGTCAGGTATTTGGGGCCAAAGTTGTGCGTTCGTCCCTGCCGATGCATGGGAAATTGAGCCAAATTCAGCACAATGGTCAGGGAATTTTTGCCAATGTCGCAAAGAATTTTCAGGCAACGCGCTATCATTCATTGATGCTAGAGCCGGAAAATTGGCCAGAAGACATTGAAATTACTGCAAAAAGCGATGATGGCGTTATAATGGCCATAGCACATAAAAAACATGCAATCTTCGGGGTACAATTTCACCCCGAAAGTATTGCTTCAGAACACGGCCACCAATTGCTGAAAAACTTCGTCGGTTTGGTGAACTAAAAAGCTCTCTTTTGGGAAGATGGTTAAAATGACAGATATGAAAACCTTTATAGCCACCGTGGCAGATGGTCAGTCGCTTTCGATCGAGGAATCCGAGGCGGCGTTTAACATAATCATGTCGGGTGATGCGACACCGTCACAGATCGGCGGCTTCCTAATGGCACTTCGGGTTAGAGGTGAGACCGTTGATGAGATCACCGGCGCTGCCAAAGCTATGCGCGCCAAAGCGATTTATGTTGAAGCGCCGGAAAATGCGATTGATGTTGTCGGCACCGGTGGTGATGGCTCAGGCACCTACAACATTTCGACAGGCGCCTCGATTGTTGTCGCAGCCTGCGGCGTGCCGGTCGCAAAACACGGTAACCGCGCCCTTTCGTCAAAATCAGGTGCCGCTGATACGCTGTCGGCACTCGGTGTAAATAACGACGCTGTTTTCGAGCTGGTTAAAAAATCAATCTGGGAAGCCGGCATTGGTTTCTTAATGGCACCACGTCATCACAGTGCCATGCGTCATGTTGCAGGTCCCCGGGTCGAGCTTGCCACCCGTACGGTCTTTAATTTACTGGGTCCTATTTGCAATCCGTCCGGCGTGAAACGCCAACTCACCGGTGTGTTCTCCAAAGAATGGGTCGAGCCTGTTGCACAGACGCTTGGCCAACTCGGCAGCGAGCGCGCCTGGGTAATGCATGGCTCGGACGGCACGGATGAGCTGACAACAACTGGCCCGTCTTTTGTCTCAGAGCTTAAAGACGGCAAGGTGACAAATTTTGAAGTGAGCCCCGAAGATGCCGGCCTGCCGATTGCCGATGCCGCTGATCTTAAAGGCGGAGACGCTGCCTATAATGCTGATGCGATCCATGTCTTGCTCGATGGTGAGCCATCGGCCTACCGCGACGTCGTGCTTTTCAATGCGGCGGCGGCTCTTTTAGTTGCTGATAAAGTTGATAACTTAACCGATGGCGTGGCCTTAGCTGGTGAAGCTGTTGATAGCGGCAAGGCCAAAGCGACACTCGCAAAATTGGTTGAGATCACCAATTCCGGCGAGAATGGAGATCAAGCTTGAGCGACGTCCTTGTTGAAATTTGCGACGCTAAACGAATCCATGTCGCCGCGCAAAAAGCAGCGGCAACTGAAGCCTCTCTATTGGCCAAAATTGCCCAAATCGACGCCCCGCGCGGCTTCATCAATGCACTTAAAAAAGCGCAGAATTCTGGTAATTACGGACTGATTGCTGAGATCAAAAAGGCCTCACCCTCGAAGGGCCTCATCCGCGAAGATTTCGATCCAGCCAGCCTCGCCAAAGCTTACAAAGCCGGCGGTGCAACCTGTATGTCGGTGCTGACAGACGCGCCTTATTTCCAAGGCGCTGATGCGTTTTTAGCTCAAGCCCGAGACGCCGTCGACCTCCCCGCCATTCGCAAGGATTTTATGATCGATCCCTACCAGATTGTCGAAGCCCGTGCGATTGGGGCGGATTGTATATTGTTGATCATGGCCTGTTTGGATGATGCCCTCGCCGCTGATCTAAAGGCCGCCAGTGATGATCTCGGTATGGATACGTTAGTAGAAGTTCATAGCGCTGAAGAAATGGAGCGCGCCCTTAAACTATCGCCCGCCCTGCTCGGTATTAACAATCGAAATCTTAAGACCCTAGAAGTTGACATTGGCATGACGGAGACGTTGGCACCTTTGGCTGGTGAGGAGGCATTATTGGTCAGCGAATCGGGGCTTTATTCTCACGCTGATTTGCTTCACATGAACGCGGCTGGCATCAGCTGTTTCTTAGTTGGTGAATCTCTCATGCGTGAACAAGATGTCGAAGCAGCAACGAAGCGCCTGCTTGGCAAAACAACAGCGAGTGTATCTTAATGAGTGATCTGACCCATATCGATGCAGACGGCAATGCCATCATGGTAGATGTCTCTGATAAAGACGCGACCGAACGGACAGCGACGGCGATGGGCTCGGTTTATATGGAGCCAGCAACGCTTAAGCTCATTACCGATAAGGGCGTCAAAAAAGGCGACGTGCTCTCGATTGCCCAACTGGCCGGCATTATGGGTGCTAAGCGCACGCCCGACCTCATTCCGCTCTGCCACCCCCTTGCCTTAACCTCGGTGAAGGTTGAGCTGACGACAGATGATAAAAGAAACGCTGTCGACATTACGGCGACCTGCAAATTGACGGGGCAGACCGGTGTCGAAATGGAAGCGCTGACGGCGGTATCCGTTGCGGCATTAACGGTCTATGACATGTGTAAAGCCGTTGACCGTGCGATGCGTCTCGGTGATATCCGGCTCATTCATAAAGCTGGCGGTAAATCCGGCGAATTCAAAGGCGAATAAGGAAAATTAGATGCCAGAAATAACCGACGGCATGATTGCGGTAGAAGATGCACTTAAAAATGTACTCGCGGGCGTTAAGCAACTTGGTACCGAAGACATCTCGGTGGCCGATGCCCAAAACCGGGTCTTGGCCGCAGATGTGATCTCCAGGCTTACTCAGCCGCCCGTCGCGGTCTCAGCGATGGATGGCTATGCTGTTAGAGCCGAAGATGTTGCAAGTGTTCCGGCAACGCTCACCCAAATAGGCGAATCTGCTGCGGGTAGTGGCTTTGACGGTAAGATCGAAGCTGGGCAAACAACCCGTATTTTTACCGGTGCCCCGGTACCGGAAGGCGCAGATGCAATCGTTATCCAGGAAGATACCGAAACCGCAGGCGATCAGATAACCATGATCGAAGCAGCACCTGCCGGAAAATACATTCGACCTGCAGGTCTCGATTTTAAAACTGGCGATACCCTGCTGTCTGCCGGTACCCGGCTAAATTCCAGAAATATTGCGTTGGCTGCTGCGATGAACGTGCCTTGGATAAAAGTCTACCGTCGCCCCCGCGTTGCTATTCTTTCAACCGGTGATGAATTGGTGCTCCCTGGTGAGCCCGTTGGGCCGGATCAGATAATCAGCTCGAATAGTATTGGTATGGCGGCATTTGTCACCGCGAATGGCGGTGTGCCGATTAATCTCGGTATCGCTAAGGATGATCCAGACTCGCTGAAAGAGATGCTGAATAGCCTGTCCGGCGCCGATATGTTGGTTACCATTGGCGGCGCGTCGGTTGGTGATCATGATCTCGTTAAATCAGTGCTCGGCGAAGAAGGTCTCGACATCACCTTCAGCCGGGTGGCTATGCGGCCGGGAAAACCCTTAATTTTTGGCCAAATAAGTGGCATTCCGATGTTGGGACTGCCGGGCAATCCGGTGTCAGCTGGCGTGACGGCCGCCCTTTTCCTTCGCCCGGCCATCAATAAAATGATGGGCCTCGGGGATTCCTCACATCGGACGGAAACTGCCATTCTAGGGCGTGATTTGGACAGCAATGACAAACGTCAGGACTATCTGCGGTCGACCCTTGATATCGATGCAAATGGGGCGCTGACAGCAATACCGTTCGATCGGCAGGACAGTTCCATGCTGGCTCGATTCGCCCAAGCACAGTGTTTGGTGGTCCGCGTGCCCTTCGCCGAGCCTATTTCAGCTGGTGAACGGGTCGAAATCATCAAATTAGATGGCAGTTTTTAATTTTTTTACGAAAAATAGCTATTTTTTCCTAATTTTTACAATTTTCCCTCTTGACCTAAAAATAGAACCAAACTAGAACATGTGTGAACGTTTTGGTTTTGTTCTAGATTTAGTAGGTTCTACAACCTGTGCGACTATATTGTGATTTAGGCGCTCTAAAGGGAAAGAATAATAACCAAAACTCAGATGAATTTACTTATGCGGAGATTTTCTCGATGCTGACAAAAAAGCAATATGAATTGCTCATGTTTATCGATCATAGTTTACGTGAATCAGGTGTCTCGCCTTCATTTGATGAAATGAAAGATGCATTGGATCTCAAATCTAAATCCGGCATCCACCGTCTTATAACCGGTCTGGAGGAACGTGGCTTTATCCGTCGCCTACCCCACCGCGCCCGCGCTTTGGAGGTTTTGAAACTTCCTGAAAATGCCCATTCAACTGCCGCGCCGAGTTATGCGCCTAACGTTATCAAAGGTGACTTCGGCAGCTCGGATGAACAACCACTGGCGGCAAATGACGCTGCTGAGATTCCATTGCTCGGTAAAATCGCGGCTGGTACACCCATCGAAGCCATCAGCAATCCGACCAATTTCGTCGGTGTGCCGTCTGACATGGTTGGCCGCGGAGAACGCTATGCCCTTGAAATTGATGGCGATTCTATGATTGAGGCCGGCATTCATGATGGCGATACAGTGGTCATCGAGAAATGCGACAACGCTGAAAACGGCACCATTGTCGTAGCTTTGGTCGATGATAGCGAAGCGACGCTCAAACGCATCCGCAAAAAAGGCGATACGATTGCGCTGGAGCCCGCCAACAAGGATTATGAAACGCGAATATTCGGCCCTGACCGCGTGCAGGTTCAAGGTAAGCTTGTCGGATTATTTCGGACCTATCATTAATAGTCAAAGGAACCATGGATACGCGGGTCGAGCCCGCGCATGACGGTTCGTTTTAATAGCAAACATACCAAAATTTATATCATACGCGGGCTCGACCCGCGTATCCATCTTTCTCAATAAATTGCACTACTCTTGCCGACGCAGCACCCAAGGCCGGCGTCCTCTTTTTGTGTTTACGTCTTCGACCACGGCGCCATTTTCTGTCAGCCAAATCGCATGTGCTCCCTTTCGCCATAAATCAAACCAATCAATCACGATTTTGGCGGATGGGCAGAAATATGGT
>Ga0233429_1003231_pt1 | contig 15673 bp, 13 predicted proteins | sample SI_118_April2016_3_FD_179879 | JGI IMG/M metagenome (GOLD analysis project Ga0233429, IMG submission 179879) | Seawater microbial communities from Saanich Inlet, British Columbia, Canada - SI_118_April2016_135_MG | ecosystem: Environmental > Aquatic > Marine > Inlet | place: Canada: British... | reverse complement strand
AAGCTTTCTTAAATCTAAATGCGAAGTAAAGGAGTGCTACACTACAAATGCTCATGAAATAGATTCAGCAATTATGTGGGCAGACACTGTCTGGCTTGAATGGGCTAACGAGATAACTATCGCCCTTACAAATCACCCAAAGAATATCCTCAAAGACAAACACGTAATATGTCGTCTTCATAGCTATGAAGTTTTCATGAACTTTGTCACTCAAATCAACTGGAAAAATATTACTGACATATTATTTGTTGCAAAACATATTAAAAAAATCGCTATCCAACAGGAGCCTAAGCTTGCCGAAATGGTAAAGAATATTCATCTTGTTCCAAACGGAATAGACATAGACAAATTTACTTTCGAAGAAAGGGCAAGAGGGAAAAATCTGGCATTTATAGGTGGCCTCAATTTCAAGAAAGGTCCCATGCTGCTTCTACATGCCCTTCGTGAGCTTGTCCAAAGTGATAATGAATATAAATTGTTTATAGCCGGCACTATAAGTGATGCAAGATATCAACTATACTTTACACAAATGATACAGGAAATGGGCCTGGAGAAAAACGTTCAGTTTGACGGATGGATCAAGGATATTAATGCCTGGCTTGAAGACAAGCAATACATTGTCTGTTCCAGCGTCCTTGAGGGCCATCCGGTAGGTATCATGGAAGCTATGGCAAGAGGGCTTAAACCTCTTATTCATAATTTTGTGGGTGCAAAGGGTATTTATCCAGACAAATATATCTGGAACACCATATCGGATTTTGTCAGATTGGCAAAAAGTGATAACTATGATTCAGCAGAGTATAGGAGATTTATAGCTGAAAACTTTACACTACAGAAACAACTGCACTCAATAGAAGAAATCATCAATAAACATGACAATAAACACGTAAATAATTTGCAAATGAAAAATCATTCTGTCAAAGAAGGAATAGCTCCTGCTGAAGAACAACCTAAAAATCCCAGTTCTAATGAACATGAATGGATTTATCCTGATGAGGCATTCTCGTCTAACCCAGAAATAAGAATTAATGTGCTGACGCAGGAAGCAAATAAACAGCTATCATCAGGATGTTTTGACATTGCAGAGACAACACTGGAAAGGCTGGCAATAATGACCAGGCATTCTAATGATGCAATAATCAATAAACTAGTCGAACTATATCAAAGAAGGGATGATATTCCGAAGATCCAATCAATATGGAAACGTGCTGCTATTTCCGCGATGGAAAGCAATAACTTAAATAAATTTCTTGATAACTGTTACATCTCAATTTACTCTGAGATTATGTATTCCAAAAATCATAACTATCGTTATTTTAAAATTGACCAAGATATTAATGCTTTTATCAGTCTTTCGGCCAAAGCACATCCACTCAACAAATGGGTACAAGAAAACAAAAAAAAGGCAGACAGTAATGATCAGAGCAAGAAGTTAAGAATAGGCTTTCTCCTTGAAGGATTCAGCCAAACACAGGCACCGATTAGAGCATACTTTCCCATTGCGGAGTATTACGATCGTAGTAAATTCGAAATCTATTTCTATTCACGTTGGTTTTTGGGTGAAGAGGATGCAAAAAACCAGAAACATGATGTTACAGCCAGGTTTTTTGAGCAGAAAGAGTGCCATGTGAGGACTCCGGATAATAGACTTTCGCCAATGGGACAGGTCGATTTTCTTACAAAGCAAATTGTAAAAGACGAGATAGATATCCTCGTCTTCCAAACTACTTATTTTGTTCCGCAGTACAACTTTATATCCTGTTTACGACCAGCACCATTTCAGGCCAGGTTTGATCACCAACAACCGGAATATTGTTCAAATATTGATCTTGATTTTACCTTAAGCAAAATGTTTCTTGAGTCAGCAAACAAAACATCTGAATTCCCAATATCACAAGATAACACATCAGAGGCAGCCATCATTAAGCGTAACGATCTTGACATTCCAAAAAATGCAATTGTACTGGTTAGTTCGAACAGAGATTGCAGGTATAATCAGAAACTATTCTGGGATGAAGTAGTAACCTTGCTGAAAAGGCACCAACAGGCGTATTTCATCGCTATTGGTCTGTCCAATTGTGAAAATCTGCTACCAGAAACTGATGTAGAATTGAAAAAGCGTATTATCACTCCTGGTTTCCGTACAGACGTCATGTCGTTTATGAAAATGGCTGATATATATGTTGATATATTTCCATCTGGTGCCGGGTCTTCCCTTATTGAAGCTATGCAGGCAGAATTACCTGTGGTATCATTTGGGGCAAGTTATTCAAAGCTATGGACAGTAAACGACGAATCTGTTGCTGAAGATTATATCGTAATAAGAGATCTAATTATCCCTTATGGAAACATCGACAAATGGCATAATATAATGGATAGATTAATTCTTGACAATAACATGAGAAAGGAAATGAGAAAGGAAATGGCTAACAGAGCATCTCACTATAAACCAATGAATGTGGTTTCTAGATTTTTCTCAAAGCTTGAATCATCTTTTCATGAAAAGACACAACTGTAACTAATTGTTTATAGGATACCATATTTTATTTTCTCTGCATGGCGATATAACCACTTCTATAATCATCTATTTTGTTTAATAGTAAAACTATCAGCAATGAATAAAGAATACCCAGTAAAACCATTCCCAGAACGTATTACTACTGAAATTACAAATAATTGTAATCTTAAGTGTACAATGTGTCCCAGGCATAGTACTAATAAGAAAACCGGTTATATGCCCCTCGATTTGTACAGAAAAATAATTGAAGAAGTAAAGCATCACCTTCCAGCCACACTGGTACCATTCTTTAGAGGTGAATCTCTTCTTCACACTGACTTCTTTGAGATGATGGAAATTGCCGTAATATCAGGACTGACACCTATACAACTTGCTACCAATGCCACACTTCTTGATAATGAAATATCTGAAAAACTTATTAAATCAAATATAGACTTTGTATCGTTCAGCCTGGATATTGACAAAAAGAATTACGAACTTTCGCATATTGGAGGGGATTTTGAAAAAGTTATTAATAATATTGATAATTTCATTGCCATTAAGAAATCGATAAATACAAAAAATCCGGAGATTCAGGTATCTACAGTAGAGACAGATGAAAACAGGGATGGATTGCATGAATTCACTCAATATTGGATTAAAAAGGTTGATAGAGTAAGGGTCTATCCGGAACATTCAACCAATGGCACTTTTGGCAGCCTGGATAGTAGCTATAAATATTCTGATTTTAAACAAAGGCGTCCATGTAAAAAGGTTTTTACTGATATTGTTATATATTGGGACGGCACAGTGGCAGTCTGCAATCATGACTGGGATAGAGGAGAATATATTGGAAACGTACGTGATAATACGATTCAAGATATATGGACAGGCAATAAGTACAAAGAAATACGTAAGAGGCATCTGGAAGGAAATCTTGAAAATGATGAGACCTGCAAAGACTGCGACCACTGGAAAATGTACTATATCGAAGGAGGTAAGATTGGCAGATTGTATAAGAAGCAGGAGAAAATACTTTTTTCTTAATGTGCATTTTTTGACAGCCTGAGTTTTCCTGGCAACATCTCTCATGTCACTATTGAGAAGAAAAACAAAACGAGATAATTGAGTACTTTTAGAATGAGTTAATTATAATGTGTGGAATATCCGGTATATTTAATTTAAATGGAGAACCTGTTTCTCCTGTACTATTGCGCAGAATGACTGATGCCATAGCACACAGAGGGCCTGATGGAGAGGGGTTCTATATAAACAAGTCTGTTGGCTTTGGACATAGACGCCTTGCCATTATAGACACTTCTCCTGCAGGTCATCAACCAATGATTACGAGTGATGAGAGGTTTGTTCTTACCTATAATGGAGAAATCTATAATTTTCAAGAACTGAGATTAAGACTGGAGAGTCTTGGACACCAATTCAGATCTAAAACAGATACAGAAGTTGTGCTTCATGCTTATGTAGAGTGGGGTGAGGAGTGCGTCAAATACTTTAATGGTATGTTTGCATTTGCAATCTGGGATAACACTCGTCAAGAATTATTTCTTGCAAGAGATCGTTATGGAATAAAACCATTTTATTACACTTTTGTTGGTCAAACATTCCTCTTTGCATCTGAACAGAAAGCTATTCTAACCAATCCAGACACTCAGCGTGAGATTGATCTTGAAGCTCTGGTTGAATATTTTACCTTTCAGAACATTTTCACAGATAAAACTCTACTCAAAAGTATTAATATATTCCCGGCTGGATGTATTGCTAAAATTGCAATGAAAAGCCCTGTCTGCGAACTGGCACCATCCAGTTATTGGGATTTTGATTTCAGTGAACCGGAAAATCAAGCAACAGATGATGAGTATCTGGAAGAACTTGATCGTCTTTTCAGGCAGGCAGTAAACAGACAATTAATAAGTGATGTGGAAATCGGAGCTTATTTAAGCGGCGGCATGGACTCTGGTTCAATAACAGCAATATCCGCTACTCAGCTACCATATATTAAGACCTTTACATGTGGATTTGATCTTAATTCTGCATCAGGATTGGAACTTGGATATGATGAGAGGCAGAAGGCAGAATTTATGTCGTACCTTTTCAAAACGGAACACTATGAAATGGTTTTAAAAGCCGGAGACATGGAAAGAATCCTCCCTGAATTTGCTTGGCACCTTGAGGAGCCCAGGGTGGGCCAAAGTTATCCTAATTATTATGTAGCGCAACTGGCCTCCAAGTTTGTCAAGGTAGCTCTTTCAGGTATGGGAGGTGATGAAATCTTTGCTGGATATCCGTGGCGATATTATAGAGCAGTAGTTAACGATAATTTCGAACAATATGTCGACAAATATTATAAATTCTGGCAAAGGTTAATTCCTAACAATGAAATCAGTAAAATGTTTGCTCCTGTCTGGCCTCAGGCAAAACATGTGTGGACACGTGATATATTCCGTGATGTATTCTCAAGGCATGCTAATGAGCTAACACGTCCGGAAGACTACATTAACCATTCCCTTTACTTTGAAGCAAAAACATTCCTACACGGTCTACTTATAGTTGAAGATAAACTCAGTATGGCACATGGTTTGGAAACCAGAGTCCCTTTTTTAGATAATGATCTGGTTGATTTCTCAATGAAAATCCCTGTAAGGCTGAAGCTGAAGAACCTGACAGACATAGTAACAATTAATGAAAATGAACCTGGCCCTAAGCTTGATAAATACTCCAAGAGTACAAACGCAGGTAAGTCATTGTTTCGCAGAGCGATGGAACGATATATTCCTAAAAATGTTACGGATGGAATAAAGCAGGGCTTCTCTGCTCCTGATGCGAGTTGGTTCAGGGGCGAAAGCATTGAGTACGTTAAACGTGTAATTTTCAATAAGCACGCTAGGATTTATGAGTATTTTGATCACTCTGTTGTACAAAGACTGGTAAATGATCACCTTGAGCATAGGCATAATCGAAGACTATTCATTTGGTCTCTACTTAATTTTGAACATTGGTGTGAAAGATATTTGTAATATTATTGTTTTATGTTAAAGAGCGTCTTTTTCAGGAGGATTAAAAGAAAATGTACTGGTACAAATATTTAGGCGCAGAGAATCTGGATGAAGATAGTACTATAAATTTAATGTCTACCGAATATGCTCTGAAGAATAATATATTAAGACAAAAAGGGGCGCCCTCGCAGAAACAACATCAGACTAGTGATACTTTTGATTATAAATGGAAGAAGAGAGATACATATGAATCAAATAATGTACATGATCATTCAAGGACCTGGTTGATGGAGAGATATTTGGGAGGTGATAAGAATGCCTCTCTTTTACAATCTTGGTTGCCTGATGGTGCAAAGTTTCTGGATGCTGGTTGTGGTGCTGGATTTTCTGCCTTATTACTTTTTAACGAATATATTAATAAGATCAACTATCTAGGAGTTGAAATCTCAAATGCTGTAGATGTTGCGTTGAACCGATTTAATGAGATCAATGTTAAAGGAGAGTTTTTACAGGCAGATTTAATGAACCTTCCTTTCTCAGGTCCAACATTTGATGTGATATTCTCTGAGGGTGTTCTGCATCATACAGATTCGACAGAAAAAACTTTTAAGTATCTGGCCAATTTACTAATGCCTGAAGGAAGATTCATGTTTTATGTATATAGAAAAAAAGGGCCTATTCGAGAATATTCAGATGATTTCATTCGAGACTATCTAAGAGAGATGGATGATAAACATGCGTGGGAAGAACTTCTTCCTCTGACAAAGCTTGGAAAGGTCCTTGGAGATATGAACCTGAAAATTAATGTTCCCGAAAAAATACCTTTTCTCGAAATCCCTGAAGGACCTATTGATATACAAAGATTGTTTTACTGGTATATACTAAAAATGTTTTACCGGCCTGAATGGACATTTGAAGAGATGAATCATATAAACTTTGACTGGTATAGACCAGCAAATTGCCATAGGCATACACCAAATGAGATCAAAAAATGGTGTAATGATAATAAATTGAAGATAATCAGAATGGACATTCAAGATTCAGGAATAACTGTAGTTGCCCAGAAATAGTACTCAGAAGGAATTCAGAACAGAAGATTGCTTGCCTGATCCTTATTTGATTTAAAGTATTGGTGTGAAAAATAAAATTCTTCAATCGGTAAACAGATTCAATCTGAATCTGCAAGGCAAGAACGTATTGACAGAAGCTGCAACAGGCAACTTTGTAGTTACACCTATTATTGCGGCCGTGGCCGGTGCTACTGTTCACGCATTTACTAAGGACTCAAAATATGGAGATATATGTGAAGTAAAGAAACAGACCATGAATCTTGCAAGAGAGTTACAAGTATCTGATAAGATTGATGTCATAACAAATCTTGATGAATTAGAACTACAGAATATTAATATTGTTACAAATTCAGGTTTTCTACGCCCTATTAATAAAGAATTAATCAACAAACTTTCCTCAAAATGTGTCATCCCGTTGATGTGGGAGCCATGGGAATATCGAGAAAAAGAGCTTGATCTTGAAGCATGCCGTAGGAAAGGAATTAAAGTATACGGCACAAATGAAAATGATCCTAAATTAAAAACTGTAGAGTATCTGGGGCCGATAGCGAAAGCCCTTCTTAATGAACACAATATAATCCCGAGACGTGGCAAAATCCTAATAGCTGGATCTAACAAATTTGTAATTCCAGTGGAGAAGTATCTTAATAATCATTTTTATGATGTACAGACATACACAAATTATAAAAACAGAATAGATGCCAATTCAATTAAATCTTACAGCACAATTGTTCTTATCGAGCACGAAAGGAATGATTTAATCATTGGCGATAATGATGCTTTAATAAATTTAGAATCTATTAATAAAAATACCTTTGTCCTTCATATTGCGGGAAATGTCAATTTGGAAGGAGGCGAATTTGACTTTATTCCGGAACAACCAGCACCTTTCGGCCATATGAGCTATACTACTGATTATTTAGATAATACCGCTGTTATTGACCTCAATGTCGCTGGACTAAAAGTTGCAGAGGGAATGTTACGGGCAAATAGTCTCTGCCTTGAAGGAGAGGAATACAAGGATTTCCTTGAGAGTGACTATTATGCCCTCGCATTTAATGATCCAAAGTATCTATAATTCAAACTAGAATAATTAAAATGAATATTGCGCTAATAGGTCGATCAGAATTATTATACAGCACTGCAGAATTACTTCTCGCAAACAAACACACCATTAAGCTTATAGTAACTTCATGCGAATCCGATGAATATAAGAAAACTGCTGATGATTTCGAGAAACTTGCAAAGAAAATAGATGCAGAATATTTATATACTTCTCAAATAAATGATGTTGATAATATAAATATAATCAAATCATGTGGACAAATCGATATTGGAATCAGCATTAACTATATTAATGTTATCAGTCAAAAGGTAATTGATCTGTTTAGCCTGGGCATACTGAATGCCCATGGAGGTGATCTGCCAAGGTACAGAGGAAATGCTTGCCAGTCATGGGCAATTATTAATAGTGAGGATAGAATTGGTTTATGTATACATAAAATGATCGGTAACGAATTAGACAGTGGAGCCATTATAGAAAGAGAATATTTACCTTTAAATATAAGTACCAAAATCGGAGATGTATATACGTGGATGGAAAAAGAAATCCCATCCATGTTTGTGAGTGCAATAAACAGACTAGGAAATGACAGCGATTATGTACTGTCTCATCAATCTCAGTCTACTGAGGATATCTTAAGATGTTATCCAAGAAAACCTGAAGATGGCAAAATTGACTGGGCCAAAACGAATATAGAAATATTAAGATTGATTAATGCATCAGGTTACCCATTCTCTGGAGCATTTTGTTTCTTCCAGAATTCTAAATTAATTGTATGGGATGCTGAATTATACAATGATAATGAATGTTATTGTGCCGTTACTGGACAAGTAGCCGCTATTAACAGAGATGAAGGATATATTATTGTTATTACAGGCAGTGGAAAATTGAAAATCAATAAGATTACGTACAATAACAGATCAACAAATCCATCTGAAATTTGTAATTCGCTGAGAGACAGGCTAGTCTAATAGTAATTATCAGTAAACGATAATATTACGTGAAAACATTAGAGAGGATAGTGTAGAAAATGGACTTTATTCTTATATTACCTCCTCCCAGTTATGATACTACAAAACCGGTAAGGTCATACTTCCTTCCAAATTCTGCATTATACCTGGCAGAAAGTTTATTATGTAATGATATCTCCGTTTCAATAATAGATGATGAAGTAGAGGAAACCTTGGAGGAAGTTGATAGATTATTTAAAAAAAATACAATAGCATTTGGTATCTCAACCCTATCTGGTACACAATTGAAAAATGCTATTATTATTGCCGAACACCTGAAAAATAAATACCCAGATATTCCTATAATATGGGGAGGAGCACATATTAATGCAGTTCCTAAGCAGACACTTGAAAGTGAACTTGTAGATTTTGTCTGTATTGGAGAAGCAGAATTATCTCTACCAAAGCTTCTACATGCAATAAATTATGATAAGAACTTTGATACGATTAACGGTATAGGATATAAAACGAATGGAAAAGAATACTTAACAAAAAACGTTGGTTTTACACCTCTTGAGAAGGTATTTGATCTTCCATATCATCTTTTGAGTATGGACAAATATGCCAGAAGCCTTAATCATATTGGGGTAAAAAAACTCTTATCGGTACTTACTTCAAGAGGCTGTCCCTATAAATGTAGATTCTGCAGTAACTCCAGCAATTTGTGGCCAAATACCAAGATGAGATATCATTCACTAGATCATATTATTAATGATATATCAACCCTGGTCTATAAATATAATGCTGATGCTGTTACGTTGTCAGACGAAAATCTGTTTGTCAATGAGAAAAGATTAGTAGAGATTTTCCAAGTTATCAAGAAGCAAAACTTTAATATTAAATATAGGATGGCAGGCAGGGTTGACAGGTTATCTAAATTGAGTGACAGCACATGGGAGTTATTAAAAGAAACTGGTGTCATTGGGATTGGCACAGGTATTGAATCGGGCTCACAGCGCATACTAGATTTCATTGGTAAAAAAATTACATTAGAACAAATATATAAAGTTGATGATCTTCTTACAAAATATGAATTCTATAAATCGTATAACTTCATGTCATGCATTCCTACAGAGACAGTGCTAGACGTTCGCCTGACTTTAAAGTTAATTGCCAATCTGGCAAAAACAAGTAAAGAAAGCCCTTTCCCATTTACTCAATTATATAAATATATTCCATTGCCAAATACTGAACTATTTGATATTTCCATTCAAAACGGATTAGAATTCCCGAAAGATATTCGTGCCTGGAAATATTTCGACTTGGATAATGTCAAAGAGAGTATACACATTGTAAGACCCTGGCTTAATAATAATATGCTGGAATATGTAAATAGAGCCAATGAAATGATAGAAAGGCTAAACAGCTTTTACATCGGAAAGGATTCAAATTATGATATGATTGATAAGGCTATTGAAAAAATTGATATTTATATAAAAAATAACTGAATTAAAAATGATTACAATTATAGACTACGGAATGGGCAATCACGGTTCGATAGCCAATATGCTTAAAAAAATTAAAGTAAAAACCATAATTTCATCCGATCCGAAGGAGATAGAAAAAGCCAGCAAACTGATTCTTCCAGGAGTAGGTTCTTTTGATACTGGCATGAGAAATATAAAGGAAAAGGGCTTAATACCGGTTCTTACCCGAATGATTATTGAGCAAAATACTCCTGTTCTAGGTATTTGTCTTGGGATGCATTTACTTGCAGAGAAAAGTGAAGAGGGAGAACTTCCGGGACTTGGATTTATAAATGGCAAAGTAGTTAGATTTCAGTTCAATACAGACAACAAATCATTAAAAATTCCTCATATGGGCTGGAACAGCGTATCTGTACAACGTAAGAGTCCTCTTTTACATGACGTGAATGAAGATTTACGTTTTTATTTTGTGCATTCATATCATCTTGTTTGTCAGGACAATGAGAATGAAATCCTTACAACTCACCACGGGTATAATTTTACTTCTGCAATACAGAAAGAAAATACATTTGGTGTCCAATTCCATCCAGAAAAAAGCCATAAATACGGAATGAAGATACTGGAAAACTTTAATAATCTTAATTGACATGCTAAAAACCAGAGTTATACCCTGTTTATTATTAAAAAAAGAAGGCTTGGTTAAGACAAAGAACTTTAAGTCAGAAACCTATATAGGAGATGCCATAAATACGGTAAGAATATTTAATGAAATGGAAGTAGATGAGCTGATTGTTCTGGATATTTTAGCCTCTAAAGAAAATCTCGAACCTAACTTTGACTTAATTAGACATATTGCTGATGAATGTTTTATGCCTTTGAGCTACGGAGGAGGAATTCGTAATATTAAAGATATAAATAGAATATTTAACATAGGTGTTGAAAAAATATCAATCAATTCATCTACTATAGATAATCCTGAATTAATAAAGAATGCTGCCGAAGTCTTTGGGAGCCAGAGTGTTATTGTCTCGATTGATGTAAAAACTAATTTTTGGAATAAATATGATGTCTACACACATGGAGGCACTAAAAAACATAAAATTAATCCAACTGATCATGCCAGAAATATGGAGGCACTAGGCGCTGGCGAAATCCTATTAACCTCCATTAACAACGAGGGAACGTGGAAAGGCTATGATTATACAATTGTAAAAACAATAGCATCCTCCGTTTCAATTCCTGTAATTTCTAATGGAGGCGCAGGGAAAATCGAACATATGTCATATGCAGTTAATAATGCCGGAGCCTCTGCTGTAGCTCTGGGTAGTATGGTAGTTTATCAGGGACAAGATCTGGGTGTATTGATTAACTTTCCTGATAAGTGTGAATTAGAAAGAGCATTGAATTAACCTTGTGCTTATGAATATAAAAAAAATATGCAATCGATGTATATATGATGAAAATGTAGCTGATATCTCATTTGACTCGGAAGGGATATGCAACTATTGCAGGCGTATGGAACAAATGGAAGAAGAGTACCCTGTCGGTGATGAAGGTGATCGAATACTCAAGAACATTGTCCAACAAATTAAAATTTCTGGGAAGAATAGTAAATACGATTGTGTAGTTGGCGTTAGCGGAGGTACAGATTCTTCTTTTTTATTATACAAAATGAAAGAGATGGGGTTGCGTCCCTTGGCAGCATTCTTTGATAATACGTGGAACTCTACAATAGCTACAGAAAACATTAAAAAGGTTACCAGTAAATTAAAAGTAGACCTGTTTACTATAGTAGTAAACAATAAAGAATATGATGATATATACAGGTCTTTTTTAAAGGCAGGCGTACCTGATATAGAAGCACCAACTGATATCGGATTTGCAGCTACGCACTTTAGAGCCGCAGAGAAATTTAAGATCAAATATGTAATTGAAGGGCATTCTTTCAGAACCGAAGGGATTTCTCCACTTGGGATGTTGTATATGGACGGCAAATACATCAAAACCATACAGAAACAATTTGGTACGTATAGGACAGAAACATATCCAAATATGTCTTTATTAAATATGCTAAAATGGATGGTTGTAAAAAGAATAAAGAAAATCAGGCCATTGTATTATATTGACTATCAAAAAGAGAAAGTTAAAGAATTTCTTGCAGATGAGTTTGGATGGCAATGGTATCATGGACATCATTTAGAGAACAGGTTTACCGCATTTTATCACAGTTATTTTTTGCCCAAAAGGTTTGGTATCGATACCAGGTCTAATGGGTTTGCCGCGCTGGTACGATCCGGACAAATGGACAGAAATGAAGGACTCAGGCTAATGGATGAACCTCCATATCTTGAGAATGAATTGATTGATCTCGTTAAGAAGAGAATAGGCTTTTCAGATAAGGAATTTGAAGATATTATGAACTTACCTAAGAAAAATTATACTGATTATAAGACATATAAGCGTACCTTTGAGAGAATGCGTCTTTTTTTCTGGCTGATGTATAAAATGGATCTGATACCAAAAAGTTTTTATCTTAAATATACGGTTAAACACGAAATATAATCGAGAGAGAGATACTATGGAATTTAGTAAAGACCTGAAAGCTAAAATAAATTCTTTTTTTAAAAGGGATAGAGATAAGGACTTCTTTTATCGCATATGGGATACTGATCTGGAGGTTTATAAATCACGATTAAGAGCGATTGGGTTTTCAGGGCTTGACATGGTGCTGGATGCCGGTTCCGGTTATGGGCAGTGGACAGTTGCACTTGCTGAAATGAATGAATACGTAACTGGTGTGGAAAATGATGAGGAAAGAATTGAACTTGCAAGTATGATAGTAAAGAAACTTGGACATAGAAATATTAACTTCAATTGTGCTGGATTGGAAAAACTTGGCCTTCCAGATAATTATTTTGACGGTGCCTTCTCATATAATGTTGTTTCGCTCACTGATTATAGAAAATCCCTCATGGAGTTACATCGGGTTATTAAAAGAAATGGACTGTTATATTTTAATTTATCCGGTCTTGGCTGGTATTTGTACAACATTATTGATCAGCATAATCCATCTTCAGATTTTTCTCCAAGACAGTGGGCCATTGAAGCTCTTGAAAACACATTAAACTATTATACCGAAGGCGTACATGAAACTGGAAAAAGCTTATCAATACCGAAGAAGACAGTTCTCAAAGAACTGGAAAAAATGGGGTTCAAAATCATTTCTGAAGGGGACGATGGCACAATAAATACAGAGGGTGTTGAGAATATTGTTTCCTTTTTTCCAGGTACTAAATATAACCTGGAGGCTGTTTACGAAATTTTATGCAAGAAAATATAGTAGCTCTAATTGCATTATTAATCTTGTTCCCGAGGAATCAATTTAGGTTTGTGCTATTTAGCAGAGGTAATTGCAAAATTCCGAGTTAAAGCAGCACTATTAATATTAGACTATACCATAAGAAAGGAAGCGTAAACACATGGAAGAAAATGTGACAGAGGAATTGCTGAAGAAGATATATGATTTAATACCTACTGTAGAAGGCGAGGAGAATAAGAAAGATACATCTTGGACTGTCCCTGAAAAGCCTATTTGTGAACTAGACTCTGAATACTGATACTACTTAAGGAGAGATGGATGAATATTTTGGGGATTTCATGTTATTATCATGATGCCGCATCTACCTTGGTTCGTGACGGAGAAGTAATTGCAGCTGTTGAGGAAGAGCGATTTACAAGAAAGAAACATGACAATTGTTTTCCGGAACAAGCTATCTCCTATTGCCTGAAGAAAGGTGATATTAAGGCAACACAACTTGATCAAGTATGTTTCTACGAGAAGCCGCTATTAAAATTAGAGCGATTGCTAGTCTGCGGTAAAAAGTGGAGTATTAAATCACAGGAATTGGTTAAGCAACAACTCTCTCACGTATTACATGAACGGTTATTCATTGAACAGGTACTAAAAGACAAACTGGGATACGAAGGGAAAGTCTCTTATGTTGATCACCACCTGGCACATGCTGCTTCTGCATATTTTATTTCAAATTTTGACCGTGCAGCCATAATGACTGTAGATGGTGTTGGTGAATGGGCGACAACTACACAGTTTATGGGGGATGGAAACAAAATTAGGAAGTTGCAAGAGATCAGATATCCTCATTCACTGGGTCTATTGTATAGTACTATGACTGCATTCCTGGGGTTTAAGGTTAATAATGATGAATATAAGGTTATGGGATTAGCATCTTATGGCAAACCAACTCAGGTTGACAAGGTAAACAAATTAATCAGTTTTTACCAGGATGGCAGCTTTCGTCTCAATCTTGACTATTTCAGCTATATGTATGAAAAGAATAGAATGTTCAGTGACAGCTTTATTGAATTGTTCGGACACCCACGTTCATCTGATGGAGAAATTACTAAATATCATAAAGATTTAGCCGCTTCACTCCAGCTTATTACAGAAGATGCCTTAGTAAGATTGGGGCTCAATCTTTATGAACAATGCGGAGGAACCGAGAATGCATGTCTCGCAGGCGGGGTGTCGTTGAATTGTGTGGCTAATCGAAGATTTATCAACGAGACACCATTCAAGCATGTCTGTATTCAGCCCGCAGCTGGAGACAGTGGATGCGCGATGGGCGCCGCCCTCTATGCTTACTACAGCCAACAAACACAACCAAGAATAATATCAGAACATACCACACTTTTAGGGCCTGAATATACCGACCAGGAGATAGAAGACCTTTTAATTTCTCGAAAAGCCATCTTTACCAAGTATGATGAGGAAACTCTCTCCAAAAAAACGGCTGATCTAATATATAAGAACCAAATTGTCGGTTGGTTTCAGGGGAGAATGGAGTTTGGACCACGAGCGTTAGGAAATCGTAGTATTCTTGCCAATGCCTGCAATCCTTCCATGATGGATATTCTCAATAAAAGGGTTAAGTTCAGAGAAGATTTCAGACCATTTGCTCCTGCTGTGTTGATTGAAAAAGCACATGAATATTTCGACATTGAATTTGAAAGCCCTTATATGCTGTTTATCTCTCAGGTCAAGAATGGCATGGAGCAGAAAATCCCTTCTGTCACCCATGTAGATAAAACAGCACGCGTCCAAACAGTCTCCAAATCACAAAATCCTCGATTTTATAAACTGATTGATGAATTCAATACTATATCCGGTGTTCCAGTAGTGATTAATACTTCTTTCAATATTCGAGGAGAACCTATAGTGTGCACGCCGGATGAAGCGTATAATTGTTTCTTAAAGACTGATATAGATTTCCTTGTTATGGGTAATTTTCTTATAGAAAAGGAGGTATAATTATGAACAAGAGTTTTTTTGACAGTGATAACCTGTATAACAAGATTAATAAATTAGAGAAAAAAAAGAACTGCCCTTCGTGGTTGATTCATTCACTCAGCATTTTAAATAAAAGTATAGATAAGTTTCCTATTGAAGAGGATGATACACGATTTATAACTGAATATATTTATCCACATTAGGAATAATTCAGAATAAATAATTATGCAAACTATAAATTATGAGAGAAACTTCTGGGCAACGGAGGAGAAGCCTCCCGGACTATA
>Ga0233429_1003228_pt1 | contig 15692 bp, 11 predicted proteins | sample SI_118_April2016_3_FD_179879 | JGI IMG/M metagenome (GOLD analysis project Ga0233429, IMG submission 179879) | Seawater microbial communities from Saanich Inlet, British Columbia, Canada - SI_118_April2016_135_MG | ecosystem: Environmental > Aquatic > Marine > Inlet | place: Canada: British... | reverse complement strand
TTATTTTACAAAAGTTATCCATTTTTTGAACTTCGGAACATGAGACAATCGTCCATGAACCAAATCAGTATATCCATCTTTGAGAACAGTCGTCACATCCCCGATTTTCCCATTTCCAATCTTCTTGCCGTTGATTTTTACAACAGCTGTGACTTCTGTTGCAGAACCCGTTGTGAAAGCCTCATCAAACTTCGAAATCTCACTAGGTTTGATTCTTTTTTCAACAACCTTCAGCCCAAAATATTTCGCCAATTCCATCACGCTATCACGTGTAAGTCCCGGAAGAATAGATCCTCGCGCAGGAGTATAAAGAGTCTTCCCACGAACAAAAAAAATATTCGCACATGCCGGCTCAGCAATATATCCATCTACATCGAGAAGAATAGCCTCGTCCGCCACTGGCGCCACATTTTTGGCATGCTCTGTAGCATAGTTAGAATTCACGTAATATGCTCCAACTTTTGCTTCAATTTTCATCGCTTTCGGAGAAAGTCTCTGGATAGGACTAATCTTCATTTTCATCTCATTCGGAAGATAAGCTCCCCACGGAAAAGCCGCAATCGACACACTCACCGGCAACCCTCCCCAATAAATCCCCAACCGATCATAACCATAAAAAGCAATCGGCCGTATATACCCATCTTTGACCTTATTTTTTTTCAAAATCTCAATACAGATTTTCTTGAGCGCCGTTTTTGTGAACGGAGGTTTCATCTCAATAGCCTTCATCGAATTAATAAATCTATCGATATGATCATCAAGCCGAAAAATCCCAGCCACAGTCTTTTTTCCAACCTTCACCGGATAAGTCCGCATCCCCTCATAAACCGATCCTCCATAATGAAGCGCATGCGTCAAAACATGCACCTGAGCTTTCGCCCATGGAACATATTTTCCATCCATCCAAATATATTTTCCTTTTTGCATTCCCATAATTTTTTGTTAAAAAATCTCGTCGCGCTTCGCGACTACAAGCTGACACTTTCCCCCAGAATCTGCACACGATAATTCTTTTTCAAAAGCTTCAAAACCTTTTCCACAGACTTCCTATCCTCCAAACGCAAACTCAACAAAAACTTATACTCCCCCATTTTCTTCCTGGTAGGACGCGATTCAAGTCGAGTCAAATCAACTCCAGCATCACTAAAAGGTTTCAAAATATTAAACAAAACACCCGCCATATTCTTCTTTGGTGTCACGACAATATGCATTTCATTTTTTTCGTGATCCGAATACGGATCCGATCCAGCAATAACACCAAAAATAGTCGAATTTCCTTTTTCATCCTCAATTTTTTCCCGCAAAACCGGAACCCCATATTGCTCACACGCAAAAATCGAAGAAATTGCCGCAACTTTTTTTGAACGCTTTGCTCTCTCTACAGCCTCCGCAGTACTTCCCACATATTCGATATCAGCACCCTTCAAATTCTTCGCAATAAATCCTCGACACTGCGCAATAGCCTGCGGATGTGACACAATGCGTTTAATCTTTTTTAGATCCTTCGCCCGCGAAGCCAAAACATGATGCACAGGTAATCGAAAAATTCCAAAAAGCTTCATCTTCGAATCCAAAACCCCATCCCAACTCTGCCGCACAGTTCCTTCGATACTATTTTCTAGCGGCACAATATAAACAGCCTTCTTCGCAGCCTTCACAGCCACCCCAGCAAGATTAAAAACATCATAAATCGTAGGTCGATAATCAACCTTCACTCCTGGGAAATACATCCTCGCACCTTGCGAAGCATATGTTCCATCCGGCCCCAATGTAATTACTTTTTTGACATCCATTTTTGCATTTCGTTAATGATTTTTTCGCTTTCGTCGAATGCATCATCCGAGAATTTACCTAGGAATCTTTGCACATCATCGAACCTTTTGCCAAGCATTTTTACATCTTTTTCTTTAATTCCCTTTTCATATTTCCCAACTGCTTCGCCTAGGAATTTGATCAGTTTTTTTGAATTTGGGTTTTCAGAAATGATCGAACTATAGAGCATCCCATCTTGCGAAAAGATTCGCCCAATAATATCAAGCTCCAACCTGTAAATCGGCGTAGAAATATCTCGAGATTTGTCAGGATGAATCCCCAAAAACTTAATCATTTCTCCAGCCAAAATAGTCTTCAAATGAGGAACAACCTGCACCACCGCCATCAATTTGTCATGTTCTTCCGGAGTCATCTCCACAACTCGCATCCCAATCATCTTAAAAATATCCGACACACCCTTGAGAGTCGTCTTTCGACAATTGCCAGGACACACAACCATCGTCAATCCATCAAAACTTCTTTTCGACGGACCAAAAAGCGGATGCATTCCAACCACTTCAGCCTTACTCTTATTCATCGCACTCACTTGTTTTTCCTTTAGAGAACTCAAATCCAACACAATCTGCCCCTCGCGAAATCGCCCAGACTCTTCCTTCATAATAGCCTCAGTCAAATGAAGCGGAACCGAGAAAATCACGATATCAGACTTCTCAATCAATTCCTCATTCGACAAACGTGTCCGCAAATCAGAGACCAAAACTTCAGCTCCAATCTTACGAAACAATCGAGCAAACTGGCTTCCAGTCTTGCCCTTCCCCCCTATAACTCCTACAACTTTTGTTGACAAATCTATCATGGTGAATTACGATATTTCTGTAATTATTTCTAAAGATAGTCATGCAAGAAACAAAAGTCAAAGTCGGAGTACTCAGAAAGCCACTACAATGGTTGGCTGACTTCTACTTTTATTTTTTTGGTTCTTAGGCATGAGATAAGGAGAAAACACACCCTACCCCTCATGCCAAAAAGCATGAGATTTTTTTTATTCATTAACCCCAAAAAAAATGTTAAAAGTAGGACACCCGGCCAAAAAGAGCGCAGCTCGTTTGGACCACTCGAAAGGAGGACTAGCAGGCTTTAGCACAACCCAGACTTGTCCCTATCGATACCGAATTTCAAACTAAATCAACCAAATTAATAACCACTAAAAATATGATCATTATAATGGAAAAAGGAGCCAAACGCTCTCAAGCTGAAGCCATCATAGCCCACCTCAAAGAAAAAGGGCTAGAACCAGTACCATTGTTCGGAGTCGAACGCACCGTAATTGCCGTAATCGGCGAAGATCGAGACCTCGACCAAAGCCACTTGGAAGCTCTGTCAGGGGTACGAAGAGTGCTGCGTGTCGCTCAACCATACAAACTCGTTAGTCGAGAAAGCCACCCAGAATCAACTATCGTTGAAGTCAACGGAGTCAAAATCGGTAGCAAAGAGCTCGCATTGATCGCAGGCCCATGCTCAGTCGAATCAGAAGAGCAAATGGAAGCCGCAGCAGCCCCTCTAGCAAAGGCTGGGATCAAATTACTAAGAGGAGGCGCCTTCAAACCTAGAACAGGCCCATACGCCTTCCAAGGCCTAGGAGAAGAAGGTCTAAAAATCATGCGTAAAGTTGCAGACAAACACGGAATGGGCGTCATCACCGAAGTTCTCGACACCCGCGACGTAGAATTGGTCGCAAGCTACGCAGACGTGATCCAGATCGGAGCACGCAACATGCAGAATTTCACGCTACTTAAAGAAGTTGGAAAAACCAAAAAAGCAGTTATTCTCAAACGTGGACTTTCTGCCACAGTAGAAGAACTTCTAATGGCAGCTGAATACATCCTTTCTCAAGGAAATCCAAATGTGATTCTCTGCGAAAGAGGAATCCGAACTTTCGAACAATACGTCCGAAACACTCTGCCTCTAGCAACAGTCCCTCGAGTAAAAGAGCTAAGCCACCTCCCAATCATCGTTGATCCAAGTCACGGAACTGGAAAACCAAGATTGATCGGACCAATGGCAAAAGCATCAATCGCAGCTGGAGCAGACGGCCTCATGATCGAAGTTCACGCAAATCCTGCAGAAGCACTTTCGGACGGTTCGCAAGCTCTACTACCAGATCAATTCGCAAAATTAGTAGAAGACTTGAAACCACTCGCAAAAGTAATGGAAAAAGAAATTAAATAGTTTCAAACCAAAAACCATGACAACCCCCCAAATCAAACTCGGAATCTCAAAAGACATCCCAAAAAAACTTAAAAAGTTTAAAAGTTTGGCGATCATCACAGATTCAAAAGTAAAAAAGCTATACGCAACAAAACTAGCTTGGAATCTCCGGAAAGGAGGGGCAAATGTCGAGATCTTCTCATTTCCACAAGGAGAGAAATCAAAAACTCTCGCAACAGTAGAAAAGATCTCAAACCAAATGATCGACAAAGGATTCGATCGAGACACATGCGTAATCGCATTCGGCGGCGGCGTGGTCGGTGATATTGCCGGCCTCGTCGCCTCTACATACATGCGCGGCATTTCATACGTCCAAATCCCCACAACACTCCTAGCCATGATCGATAGCTCAATTGGCGGAAAAACAGGAGTAAATCTCAGTCACGGAAAGAACCTCTTTGGAACATTCTACCAACCAATAGCGATCTTCACAGACCCATTCTTTCTTAAAACTTTACCAATCAAACATCTGAGAAACGGACTCGCCGAAGCAATCAAACACGGAGTCATCGCAAGCAAACCACTATTCAACTTCATCGACCAAAATTTAGAAAAGATCCTAAAGCTCGACCAAAAAATCCTAGAAAAACTGATTAAAGACGCAGCAAAAATCAAAGTCCGCATAGTCGAACAAGACGAAAAAGAACATGGCCCAAGACAGCTCCTAAACTACGGCCACACATTCGGACACGCCATAGAAAAGAAGTCTGACTACACACTATTACACGGCTTTGCAATCTCACTCGGAATGGTCCTAGCAAACCAAAAAGCAGTCAGTAAAAACCTACTCTCCAAACCTGATGCAGATTGTATAAAAAAATTGCTCAAGAAAGCTGGATTGCCAGTCTACACAATGCACAAACCAACAATCGCCGATCTCAAAAAAGACAAGAAGAAACACGGCGACAAAATCAACTTAATCCTCCCAACAAAAATTGGAGAAGCAAAAATATGTCCTCAAAAAGTATAACAAACAGAGCTCAAATAATAAGCTACATTGCCAAAATCCAAACAGGCAAAAAGCTTAAACTCACAAATGTCGGAGAATGCGACGACGTCTACTATCTTCGTGAAGGACTCAAAAAACTCGCGAGTCGCAACCCAGGAAAAATCCATCTCGGCAACGCAGGAACAGCGGTAAGATTTATCACCACACTCGCCTGCTGCCTCAATAAAGAAGTCGCAATCACAGGAGAAAAACGAATGAAAGAACGTCCCATCAAACCACTCACAGATGCACTCACAAAACTCGGTGCAGACCTCTCAACAAACAATGGCTGCCCACCAATCAACATCAAGCCATCACGATTAACAGGAGAGCGAATCGCGATTCCAGGGAATATTTCAAGCCAATACCTGACTTCCCTACTTCTCACTTCCCCACTAATGCCAAAAGGCCTAACAATACAAATCACAGGCCCACTACTCTCGCGCCCATACATCGAAATGACAATCGCATTGATGAAGAAATGTGGGGTCCGCGTCGAAACAAGCAAATCATTCCGCACCCTAAAAGTAGCCCCAAACCAAAAATACAAATCAACTGAGCTAAAAGTCGAACAAGACGCATCATCAGCTTCGTACCTCGGAGAATACGCAATCCTCAAATCAATCGAAACCGGCCGACCAATAACAGTCACAATCAACGACCTTCCAAAAAACTCAATCCAAGGCGACGTCAAATTCACACAATATCTTGAGCGCATGGGTTGCCGAATCTCCCACACAAACAAATCACTCAAAATCACAGGAACACCAACACCACGCGCCCTCGGTACAATAGACATGGGAGACACACCAGACCTCGTCATGACATTCGCAGTACTAGCAGCTGTCACACCTGGTACAACCACAATCACAAACATCTCAACACTCAAAATCAAAGAATGCGACCGCCTTGAAGCACTCAAAAATGAGCTCACAAAACTCGGCATCAAAACAACCATAACAAAAGACAAAATCCGAATCCAAAACCCAATCAGAAAAAAACCACTTCCCAATAAACGAATTTCAATAGAAACTTACAACGACCACAGAATAGCAATGGCATTCGGAGTTCTCAAAAAAACACTCCTCCCTCGCCTCAGAATCAAAAAACCATCAGTAGTCAGAAAAAGTTATCCAAAATTTTGGTCTGACATCAACCACCTCAACAATCTAAACAACATCAAATAAATGGAAAATACAGGTAAAAAAATCTGGGGATTATCAATATTCAACGCCACCGTAAAAGGAATCACAACAGGAGTATTTTTCTTTTGGGCAATATATTTTGCATCAATTGGATTTTCAGGATTCCAGATCGGAACAATCTTTGCAGTACAAGAAATTGTGAGCCTAATCAGCATCCTACCGTCAGGATTCATCAACGACCGAATCAAATCAAAAAACCTAGTCACAATAGGCCTAATAATGCTCGCCATACAATTCATAGGAATTAGTTTTTTCCAAACATTCCCAATGATCATGACATTCGCAATCATCGGAGGCATCGGGCAAAAACTCTATGCAGCATCGTCAGACAGCCTATTTTACAAGAGTATAGATAAGAAAAAAGCGACCAAAAGGATTGCAGTATATCAAAGCCTCAATTACTTGTTCATCGGGTTAGGAATCATCTTGAGTGGGCAAATCCTCCACCTCAATATCCCATTCGAAGACCTTATTAAATGGGCCGGCGGAGCATACTTAATAATGGCAGCAATTTCACAAATCCTCCCAAGTACAATCACAGCACATTTCGAATTCCTAAAATACAAAAAAGACATCTTCAAACCAAAAGTTCTCTTCTTTTTGGGAATAGTATTCTTGTTTTCAATTCATTTCGGAGCAGAAGGAACAAGCTACGGACTCTTCCTAGAAAAAAACCTGGGATTAGAAAATCAATGGATCGGAATATATATGGGGACATCAATATTTTTGATGGGATTTTGGGCAGTTTTCTTCTCAAAAATTCTCAAAAAAATCCGCGTAAAATCACTACTATTTACAGGTTTGCTCCTCTCTAGTATCGGACACATAATGATGGCATATCCTGAACCAGTATACTCTTGGATATTCCGCGTATTTCACGAAGCTGGAGACGCAGCAATGTTCGTATTCTTTGCTTACGGAATCACAAGCCTTTTTGACAAAGATCGCATAGGAGGAAACGCAAGCATGGTCACATTCATGACAATTCTCGGAGGAACAACCGGCGCCGCAATATTTGGCCCAATAGGAGAACATTTCGGCTACGACATCCCATTCATCGCAACTGGTGGAGTGGTCTTTGTAGCCTTTATCCTAGCCCTTCTCATGAACCGATACATCATCCACCATCCAAAAGATTAACCTAAAAAAATGAACATCGTCCTCACAGGAATGCGCGGCAGCGGAAAATCCTACTACGGCAAAAGAATAGCAAAACTCCTCGGCTGGAAATTCATCGATACCGACGACCTCATCAAAACCCGAACAAACAGCACAATCACAGAAATCGTCCAAAAAAATGGCTGGAAACACTTCCGAGACCTAGAAAGGGACATCGCAAAAGAAGTCAGCCAACTCGATGAACACGTCATCTCAACAGGTGGCGGAATGATTATAGACCGAGAAAACGAACAAGAACTCAAGAAAAACGGCAAAATAATTTTCCTATATCGCACAATCGAAAAATGCATGGAATTCATGGAAAAAGGCCACAACAAAGACCGTCCCCCACTCGAAAATGAAATAGCAGACATCTGGATCCAAAGAGAAAAACGCTATACTCAAAGCGCCGACCTCATCGTAAACGTCACCGAAGAAGTCACCCCAGCTCACATCATCGAACTGCTAGAATCAGTCTAAACCTTCGCTCGAATCAAAGTCCCAACCTGGAAATCACCTTTCATCCGAAGATAAACATCTTTGTGTCCACCATGTGCCACATCCACAACTTCTTTATTTAGATCAAGCATTTCAGTCACTTTTGCAGTATCAAAAAGCTTCTCAGAATTAGCACCAATCAATTCAACCTCTGTTCCACTTTCCAACCTATTTCTCACCTCAACTCGATACAAATCTTTTTGGCCAAGACCACCAACTTCACGAATAATTCCCATAAAATAATAAGAAGCCTTCGAAGCCGGAGACTCCAAATTAATCTGGCTCGAACCAGGAAATCCCTTCAAGAAACCAGGCACATATCCCCTATTCGCAATCTTCATAATCTCCTCCATCAAGGCAGGATCAAAATCCTTTCCAGCCATCATATCATCAACAGCCTGTCTGTAAGCTTTGACCACAGAAGCCAGATAATAAACAGTCTTATTCCGCCCCTCCACCTTGAGACTACACACCCCCGCCTCCTGAAGCTCACGCAAATATTCGATCTGGCAATTGTCCTTTGAATTCATTATATAAGTGCCGTGCTCATCCTCCTCAACCGGCATGTATTCCCCAGGCCGCAATTCCTCCTCCAAATACATATTGTACTTCCACCGACAACTCTGCGCGCAAATCCCTTGGTTGGAATCACGCCCAGTCAAATAATTCGAAATCAAACATCGACCCGAATACGCCATACAAATAGCCCCATGCACAAAATACTCAAGCTCCATATCAGGAACTTGTTTGTGAATCTCAGCAATCTCCTCAAGCATCAATTCTCGAGGCAAAATCACCCGAGAAACACCTTGTTTTTGCCAAAACTCCACAGCCTTGTAATTGAGACAATTCGCCTGTACTGACAGATGCACACAAGCTTCCGGATAAACCTCCCTCACAAGCTCCAAAATACCCGGATCCGCCAAAATAATAGCATCCGGCTTCACCTGATCCCGGACATATGCAAGATGCTTCCTGAAAGCAGGAACTTTGCTGTTTCTTGTAAAGATATTCTCTGTTATATAGAATTTTTTACCCAATTTTCGACACAAATCAACTCCTTCCATAAAAGACTCCTCATCAAACTCATTTGTCCGACTCCTCATACTAAAAGCCGGCAACCCCATATACACAGCATCCGCCCCAAATTCAAACGCAAATTTGAGTTTTTCGAGATTTCCAGCCGGAACCAAGAGCTCAGGCGCCGAATTCGATGATTGTGATAATGGTTTTGCCATAATAAAATTAGGATTTTTGCGAAGTGAGAGTACAAGATTTGAATGGTTTTATCAAGAGGCCCCTTGCTAAAAGTAGTGAAAATGATATAATTTAAGGAAAATTAAAAAGAAAAATGACAAATAAACAATCAACAGCTCAAGTAACAAAAGGTCTTAAAGACTCTCCTTTCCTGAAAGCAAAATTTCCAGGGAAGAAACTTGCCGCATTTCTCAAAAACTTAAAGACCCTACCTGAAAATCAAAGGAAGAAAGCCATGAAAATAATTGTAAAAGCAGACAAAGAAGCCGCAAAATGGATCAAAAAACAATCAAAAGAAGCAAAATCATTTATAAAATCAACTGAAGAACTGGTTAAAAAAACAAAAACCAGCATTCAACGAAAATCAAAAACACAAGAACTTAACATCCTATAAATGCGTCGAGAATTTTTAGAAAAAATCAAAATAGCAGCACAAGAAATCTATGAAGAAGGCGACAACGACTCTTTTGACTCATACAAAGAGGCAAAAACAGCCATAAATAGAGCCCTAAAAGCTGCAAAAAAAGAATTAAAAGCAGATATTGCAAAAGCATACCCAGGAGCAGCAAACAAAGAAAAACGAAAAGAAGAATTCGAATCTATTAAGACCACTCTCGATTCACACGCACAAGCATACCGAGAATTAGCAAGAAAAGATCTCGAAGAATTCGAAACAGAAATCGACACATACTACACCGAGCTCCTAAATGTAACAGGAATAGACCACGGCTTCACAGACGAGGCATACGCTCCATTCAATTTTGTAACAGATGACCCAGCAGAGTTCTTCGGATCAACAGATGATAAACCAACCCCAGGTTGGTACGATCGCGTAGAAGCAAAATCAAAGCCTGGTAAAGAAACTTTTAAAGAAGAAGTTATAGGAGCAGAAGCTGCCGAATGGAAAAAAGAAATTGCAGAATTCCAAGACCCAAAAGATAAAAAAGAAATAAAATCAGACAAAGTTAAAGAATTTCAACAGTGGATTGACCTGCACAGAGATACACTAAGACAACTATGCCTAAGAGCACTCCCCAGCAAAAACGGTACAAAATATATTGTAAATCTTTCAAGACTTGACCAGGACGACTTCCTGAAAACAAATCTCGGACTATATGATTTATTTGGAGATTTGACTAACCGGATAACTGTAATAAACAACGGAACAAGAAGAAGAGGGATACTCGATCACAACGCCAAAAGAACATTCAGTGAACTTAAAGGTGGATACAAAATCCAAACCCCAGCCAAAGGAGAAAAACCGTATCTTTCGTTAACAAACGGAACAATCATAGAAACAAGCGTACTAGAAGCAGGGACGAAAAAAGCGGTCAATTCAAGGGCAAAAGAGATCCCACTAAAAATCTCATACACTCCAGCACAAATAGACAAGATAACAACAGAAATGTTCGCAGCTCTCGGAGGATACGGAACACCGATAGGATTCGTAATCCCTATCGAATACGGGACAAGAGACAAAACAAAAAGAAAAGAAGAAGTTGGGTTCAAATTTCACAAAGAAGAATTCGGTAAACTCCTCTATCAATCAACAAAATACAACAATAATTTAGAGATAAGAATAGACTATCAAAAGAAAGAATATAGCATCTACCATTACACTAAAACAAATTCAGCAAAGAAGGTCAGACATGTATATATAACAAAAAATCCATCAGAAGCAAAAAAAATACTATCAAATACAGTACAAAAATTAGAACAAGAAAGACCAAATGAATTTTTGGGAGATGGCAACTTCTATTCCATACATTACCACTGCAGAAATCAATCAATCGACAAACTACTCAAGGAATATGAAGCCCAAAACGCAACATACGAGACAGAAAATGGGACAATGACTTATTCATTCAACCTTATTGATAGAAAAATCACCCAAGAATTCTCACAAACAAGAATTACAGACAAAAACCTAGGAGACATAATCAAACTCCTAAAAGAAAACGCCTCTAACCCAGTCGGAGACAAAATAACATTCAAAAACTGCTCATTTAATCTAACAGAAAAAAGCAAACAACAATTAGAAGAATATTGGCCAACAACGAGAATAATTTTTGAAAACTGTACATTATCTCCAGAAACAGTTGAATTCTTCAGCTTAATTCCCGATCTAGATCAAATAGAATTCAAAAACACACATCTTTCAAGAAAAAAACTCGGATTCTTAAACAGAGCAAAAGCAAGATTAATAAAAATAAGTAATTCTGCATTGATAACAGACGTTCACGCAGAAAGACTACTTCAAGACGAATATGGTAGAGACATCAAAATGCCCGATCTTGAAATATTAGACCTCTCTAATACAGCAATCACAGATAAAGCAATATCGCTGATAAAAAAGAAGAATTTACCATCTTTAGGAATCTTAAACCTTAGAGGTTGCGAAAAATTAAGCGACAAAGCAGCTGCAAAACTCAAAACAGAGTTTGGAGAAGGCTTAAAGATTTACACAGAAGCAGCTCGTCAAGCCGCACTTCAACAAAATGACAAGCAACGCCTTGAAAAAAAACTAGCAACTCTTCAAGAAGAAGCGAAAAAACTAGCAACACCACTACTCGGAATTAAAGAAACAATTAAAGAAGCATTTACAAAACAAGCCCTGGGAATAAATAAAAAGTTTGAGGAAACAATCTTGAAAAAAATTGAAGAAATGGATTATGACTTGAATGGTATTTCTTATAAAGAAGATGACTCTAGATCTAAACTCTCAAAAGACCTTGCAAACTGCGTAAGATTAGCAAAAATAGACCCTGAAAAATTCTTAGAAAGATTCCCAAATTTCATTGGATTCAACGAAAAAGAAGCAAAAATCGATTATCCAACAGAAGGAGTATCTTACGAAAACCACCCAGTAATAAAACCGCTATTAGACACACTACAAACAGACAAAGAAAGCTATCTATCAGATGAAATAAAAGAACTATACAAACAACAAACAATCGCCTTAGCAGGCGCGCAAAAAGCCCTAAAAGAATTCCAGAAACAAATCAGCGAAGTGGAAGCAGCAATTTCAGAAATAAAAACCAACAACCACAGCATAGAAACAGACGAACCAGATTACACATTAGAACCAAGACCCACTAGATTGGGATTCTTGGCAAATATCCCAAAGAATCCAATCAAAGCATGGAGCACAGACTCAATAAAACAACTGCTATCAAATCAAACATACTTAAACCAAGACGGAAATGTTGACGAATTGACCCTAGAGTACTACCTACTAGAAGCAATTTCAGGAGCTCTATCTGAAGACAAACTCACCTTCATAAAACTAGCATGGAAGAAAAAAGATAAATTCCTAGCAGAAGAAGGAGAACAAATGTTCCAAAGAGCAAAAAAAGAATTTGATCATAAAGAATGGAAAACACCAGAAAAGAGAAAAGAATTAATAAAAATCATTGATTTCGCCCTAGAAAGCACAGCCCCAGGAATGATAGATTTTGAAGCAAAATTAACAAAAGACCCTGACAACACCTATGATTTAATCTTCCAAAATTCAGAATATGAGGAATGGAATAACACTCAAAAATTCTGCTACCGCCGAGAGCGACAACTCCCAGGATTCACAAACTGGTTCCGCGCAAAACTAATGCAATACAGAAGAGAAGTCTACTCAACAGCCTATAACAAAGAAGAAAGGGCAACAGCAAAAACAACAAACAAAGTAGAAACTATAAAAACCAACACAGGAGTTTCAATAAATTTCACAACAGCTGAAACAGCAACTACAGAAGACCTAAGAAAAATCCACGACAAATCAGCAGACATTGAAAAAGCAATAAAAGCTGCAAAGATAAAAGAAGCCAGCAACGTCTCAATCTTAATCACAACAAAAGAAGCCCTAGAAACACCAACTCCACTATTCGAAAAAGGTGAAATAACAGTGGTTATCACTCCAGACCATTCACTAGACGCAATCACAACAGCCCTAAAAAAAGCAAAAAAACGAGCAGCAACACACAAAAAAGAACAAGGAAAAACATCGACATACCTAAATGAGAAAACAAAAAGCTTCAACGACTCAGGAGAAGGAATAAAAGTAATACACTCAGTAGAATTACAAGAAGGCATAGAACTATCTAAAGAAAAAGCCAAAGAAGTAAGAAGAAAAGGCAAAATAGTTCTCAAAGCCGCAAACAAAGTCAAAAAATCTCTACCAGAAGAAGATCAAACAATCTTCGCAGAAATGAAAATAATGTTAGTCGAATCAGCACAAGACGCAACAGATTTCCAAAATCAGAATCTGATAGTAATAAATACCACAGAAGGATCCGACGCCCCAACTCCAGACCAAATAGCAGAGACACCTCTGGCACTTCTTAAAGAAAGAACAACAATAGGTACCGAATCAAACTCTGTAACTCTATTCCTAAACTTCAACGACGTAAAAGAAGACATGGAAACCAAAATAGCAGATGCTATCGCACAATACGGCCTCCTCACAGAAGAAAAAATAGAAGAAGCCAAAAAAGACGAACTTCTAAAAGACGCTGAAAACACAATGGGAATTGCACTTCTCGCAATCGAAGACTCCTTCAAAGAAAAAGTATCGTCAGAAAAGTTAGAAACCCTGCTGGAAGAAAATTTCAACGCAGAGAAAAAAACAGAAATCGAAACAGAGATGGCTGCAGAAGGATTATCATATGATGAACTCCTAACAAACTCTAACATCATAGTTACAATCACCGATACAGAAAGATTATTCTTAGCATTCAGTACAGAAGAACTTGGAGATACATCAATCTATATTGCACCATCAGAGGTCAAAACAAAATTCATCCAAGTTGGAAGAGCATTAAAACTAATAAACCAATGGAGTAAAGGCATAGGAATACCAAATTTTGGTATAAACGCCTATAAAGATTCAGCAATTAACTCATATAAATGTAAAGAAGCAATCCCTGAAGACTGGGCCGAAACATTCAAAACCGGAGCAGCCTCATTCTACGACAAACACCTAACAGAAGAAGGTAAAAGAACACTACCTTCAAAAATAAAACTACTCCTTCAAGACCATGGAGTACAAAAAAGCCCATTCATTACAGAAAAAGACAAAACTTTAAGAGCCCCAGTTCCATACACCGCCTCAGCAGAAGAAGTAGAACAAGCTCTACTAAAAGCCGCTACATTGTACGTAGAAACCAATGACGCCGCAGGACTGCTAAAGGTGAAAAAAAACGGCGGATTCCAAGCCCCATCAACCCAGCTCTAATTTGACTTTCCACCCCCCTCCCCCTAGATTAGTTCTGCGCATTTCGCATAGCTAATCACACAGATGAACAGGACTAATTTTCTCATTATCGGATCCGGAATCGCAGGACTGAATTTTGCGCTGCAAGCTTCAAGCAAAGGACACGTCACAATTCTCACCAAGAAAAAAGTCGCAGAGAGCAACACAAACTACGCCCAAGGAGGAATAGCAGGCGTCCTGGACAGATACGATTCATCAGACAACCACATAGAAGACACCCTCAAAGCAGGCGCATACCACAATCGCAAAACCGCGCTCAAATTCATGGTAGACAAAAGCAAAGAAGCCATAACCCGCCTCATAGAACTCGGCGTCGAATTCGAAAAAATCGCCCCAACACCCACCCCGAACAACAAAAAAACTTCGTCTTCAAAAGCCGCCCCAACCCTAAAACTAACAACAGAAGGCGGACACTCCCGCGCCCGAATAGCATACGTCGGAGACTACACCGGCCAAGAAATCGAAAAAATCCTCGTCCAAAGAGTCCGCGAACATCCAAATATCGAAATCGTCGAGAACGCATTTGCCCTAGACCTTCTCACAAAACGCCAAACACTAAGCCCCAAAAACACCGTATATGGGGTCTCATTCATCAAAAACAACCACATAGACTATATCTTTGCAGACGCCACAATCCTCGCAACAGGAGGAATCGGGCAATTATACAAACACACAACCAATCCAGAGATCGCCACTGGAGACGGACTCGCAATGGCAATTCGCGCCAAAGCCAAAACAAACGACCTCGAATTCATCCAATTCCACCCAACAGCACTCAACAAACGAAGAACTCCTCTCTTTCTCCTTTCAGAAACACTCCGCGGAGAAGGTGCAAAACTTGTAAACCACGAAGGGGACCAATTCATGCACAAGTATGCTCCAAAACTCAAAGAATTAGCCCCTAGGGACCTCGTAGCACGCGCAATCTACCAAGAAAGCACCCAAGGCCCAATATTCCTCAATATCACTCACAAGCCAACAGAATTCATCAAAAAAAGATTCCCAAAAATCTACAAAGAACTTCGCCACTACAAACTCAACCCATCACGAGACCTCCTCCCCGTAACACCAGCAGCCCACTACATCTGCGGAGGAATCAAAACAGACCTCAAAGGCCGCACATCACTCAAGAGACTCTACGCCTTCGGTGAATGCGCATACACAGGAGTCCACGGAGCTAATCGCTTAGCATCCAATTCCCTACTAGAAGCACTCGTATTCAGCAATCAAGTCGCAGACAATATCCGCCCACTTTCAACCACAAAACTCTTAACACCAC
>Ga0233429_1003222_pt1 | contig 15724 bp, 13 predicted proteins | sample SI_118_April2016_3_FD_179879 | JGI IMG/M metagenome (GOLD analysis project Ga0233429, IMG submission 179879) | Seawater microbial communities from Saanich Inlet, British Columbia, Canada - SI_118_April2016_135_MG | ecosystem: Environmental > Aquatic > Marine > Inlet | place: Canada: British... | reverse complement strand
GTCGATTGCTCATCGGATGAAGTGCGCCAGTCCGACTGAGAACTGCCAGCCGTCCAATTCGTAGGTCGCACCGTCGACCCGTGGTCGAAGTCCCCCTCTACGCAGCCAGCGCAGATCGATCCCCCAGCGGGGCACTGGTTCGTATGTGGCGCCCAGCGCAACGCGCCAGCCCCAGTCATTGGCAGTGCTGGTGCGACTCCGTGATCCGGCGAACGTCCCGTTCTGTCGCAGGAATAGCAGATCCACGCCCAATGTGGCCTGCAACGTCATTTTGAACGGATCCGCCGTCAGCCCCAGCCCGACGCCCACATCGTGTAGATCGAGATCGACGTCGGTCGTGTCGATCCGACCACCATAATAGTCGTAGCTCGTGTCGAGGGTAAAACAGCACGTGGGCAGTCGGATACCGACGTGTGGTTGCACAGATGAGCGCCGTTCGAAATGGTCCCCCACCAGCGTCTTGCCCAGGGGGGTCGGATCCCAGCGCTGCAGTCCCATGATCAGCACGGGCTCAGCCCACGCGCCTGTGAGGGTGAACCCCATCACCAGAAGAAACCATACGATGTGAGATCGAGCCACCATCAGTAGAGCAACGACGCGCCGGGGGCCGGTAGCACCCACTGTCGGTCCTCGACACCGGCATCGCGCAGGTTGCGAATGAAGTCCACCGGATTCGTATAGGGAACAGTGAAGATCTGCGCGGGATCTTGCGAATAGGTGTGGAAGAAGTCCTCCCAGTGAATGAGCATCCAGTGTTCTGGCGCCAGGACCTCGTCGATGCGTTCGATAAACCGACGCTGACCGATGAGGTTGGTGGAGGCCACCGTCAGGATCGCCAGATCGATGTCTCCATTACCCGGATGCTGCCAGTCTTCAGGGATGTGCGCCGCATCCTGATAGTAGATGCGAAAGGGCCGGCTACCCGTCGACCCGTGTAGCTCGATCACCCAGGCAAGGGTTTCCCCAAGCCGCCAGTGACGCGAGCGACCGGGCAGATGGTCGAGGGGTTCCTCCACCGCCCAGGGCGATACCATCGCTTTGAGCCCCCACGGGGTTGGCGGTAACGCGACATTCGGAGCGTGTGACGAGGCGATGGGCAAGAAGCGGATCTTCCCACCGTGCGTCTCGTGATAGATTCCCGGTGACGTCCCTGTCCGACGATCGCCTTCCACATCGACCGTCGCCGGTTGCGGCTGCGCGCCGTGCAACAGATTGCACATCGACCGATTGCCGAAGATCTGCGTGTGTTGGCCGTGACTCGCCCAGACATGGGGTAGATCCAACAGGTGATCGTAGTGAGCGTGGCCCACAAGGATTGCCTGCACGTGGCCGAGACCCGGCATGAACTCGTCGACCAGTTCGTTGCGGGGTGCCAGGCACCACAGTCCAACGCGGAATAGAGAGTTGTTGGCGAAGTAGGGCGCTGTGAGGATCGCCGCCCCGTCTCGCTCGATCAGGACACCGCCAGTGCCCAGGTAGGTCACATGAACACCAGCTGGCGAGGGCACACCTGGTTGGGCACGGTACCCAGCATGTCCTGCTGTCACCAGGCGATCGCCCTCGACACGCAGATCCGAAGACCGCTGCCGTTGCAGCAGCGTCTCCGTCATTCCGGCGTGAGCATACGGTGTGGCCACAAGAAGCAGGACACTGCAGATCGTGAGATATCTACGCATGAGCATAAGCAATACAATCCAGCGGTCCTTCGCATCTGCCCCGTTGGTGTGCGGGTCAGCCCGACCTTCCATGCTTGCGTGCAAACTCGAGCCTCTGTTTTCTCATTGTGCAGTCTCATCGAGAAACCACAGCAACGGCAAGCAAGATGCAGACACTCAACGTGCAGGATGTCGATTCATTCCGGCAACGAGGCTTTCATATCGCACGCGGCGTGATTATCAGGCCCTTCGCGCAGCATAGAACGGGAGACCAACAGATGGCCAATACAAAACAGCAGCGCCAGAGACTGCTCTACCTGCACGCACAGAAACCTAGCATTCGCGCAGATGTGGTAGCTGTAGCGCTGCACGAACCCATCGCAGATTCCATCACAGAAGTAGATCCCGAAGCAATCGACATCCCCTATCCGACTGTGCACGCCGCCATGGTAGATGGTTGGCGCGTCGTGCATTTCCCAGATCAACGTGGGCACTTTGAGGATCGAGAGATCGATGTCATCGGCTATGAATTCATACTTGAAAAAATAGAGGCCTTCGATGAGTGATGCAGTAGCGACAGAAAAGGAAATGCTGCTGACAGACGCCGAGTTGCTCGGGTTTATCGCCCAGGGTTATCACCTGATTGAGCCCGAGCTGCCGGCGGGTTTGAACGAGGCCATTTGCGAGCAGACCGATGCGCTGGAGAGCAATCCGGGCAATGAAATTTTGGCACGGGTACCCATGCTACAACAGGTCTACGATCACCCTCAAGTGCGCGGGGCCCTCGTCAGTTTGCTGGGCGAAGACCTGCAAATGGACGGGCATCGCCATTTACATGTGAATGTTCCGGGTAGCCGCAGCCAGGGTTGGCACCAGGACGGTACCAACGTGCGGCATCATCAGACCTGGTGCGTGCTGGCCATGTATTTCCCACATGACGTGCCCGCCGACCTGGGGCCGACGATCATCATGCCGGGCACGCACTTTCGCAATACGCCCACGGACCAGCTCGCCACCTACGCCAATCTCAAAGGGCAGGTGCCACTCACGGTGAAAGCGGGTACGGTGGCGATCACCCACTACGACCTGTGGCACGCAGCAACCCGCAACAAAACCACGCGCGAGCGCTACATGCTCAAGTTCCTCTTTAACCGCATGAGCCAACCCAGTGCACCATCCTGGAATTTCGATGCGACAACAGCCGAAGAGACGGCCCGCTCCTATCTATCTACAATGGTCGGTGCCAAAGGCTACAGCTCGGACTATTACAAGGAGTGGGAATTGCGCAAGGAAATGTGGCAGTGGTTCAAGGGAGAGCAGGTCGATGTGCCACCGGGAGAGTTCCGCAATATGTTGAGTTGAGAGAGGATGTCATCGTCCGCCGCGTGGGGACCACAGAGACGGTGCCCCTCTTCGTTACCTTGCGTGTCTCGATGCAGTCCACCGGTAGGCGCCGTATTCTTTCCGGTTCAGCCACCCGGGTGCGCTTTGGCCTTCGCTACCCACTTCGACCCTCCCCTCCATGGCATCCCCTTCGACCACTCCCTCGAAGGTATAGATGAGATGAGTGCCTTCGAATCGGTGCTCCGAAACGAGGCGGACGTGGTTTCCGTGAAAGTCGCCTCGAATCTCATTTGCTTGAAACAGTGTGTGGTGCGTGCCCGTCACACGGTCCTCTTCGCTGGTCAGATCCCACCGGTGCTGCGCGCCGACCGCGTGATAGGCGATCTCCACATCCCAGCCGCCATGAACCACCCCGTTTGGTGCCCCTTTGGGCTTTTCCCGGGTATTTTCTACCGACGCCGCCGCGAGAACCTCGGCGATCCTCCGCCCTACGACCGCTGCCTCTCCCGTCTGCAGCGAAAAGGGCAGGATGAAAATACTGCCCAACCTCGAGAACCGATCGTCAAGCATGATCCGCGGCTCCGAGTCGAGCAGCGCTTGTCTGAGCGTGAGACCGTGTAGCGGAATCCGCTTCGCGTCCCAGCGGATCTCGAGTCTCGGCGTCGGTGATTTCTCTGAGCGCGGGGTGATCGTTTCAGTCGTCACGCCGGCGACGATCGTCACGCATGCGGCGATCGTCTCGAGATCCGCGTACCATTGAACCGACTCGGCCGCATCGTCACGGCCTTGCGCCCAGAATTCCACGGCGGCGAGCAATCCCATGATCTCTTCCTTGCCCACTTTCATCATCCGGCCGAAGGTGTGATGCGGTGCGGCATTGGTCCACGCAGCACGAATCCAGCCTCCGGATCCCAGCAGCAGACCGGTACACTGCGGTCCCCTGAGATACTTCCCGCCGCTATACGCCACCATTGTCGCCCCCGCTTCGAGATAGGGATTGGGGCGGACGAGATGCTCTGATGCACAGTCGACGAGGATCGGCACCTGCCGCGACCGGGAGATCTTCGCGATCTCCTCGAGAGACAGTCGGCCTTCCGCCTCGTCCGTACCGAGCAAAGCGATCATCGCCACGCGCTCATCTTCGATCGCGTGAACCATCTCTTGTTTCGTCTCGACCTCGATAACCGTCACGCCGACGGCACGGATCGCCTGATCATACGTGAACCGGCCCGTCTTCAGCATGACAACGCGGTCCTTCAGTCCCTCCAGCTTGGGAAGCCGGAGAATCTTCTCCGGATCACCGCCCGTCACGGCCGTTGCGGCGGCAACGCAGAGTGCGCCGGCCCCCCCTGACGTCACGATCGCCGCATCCGCGCCCGTCAACTCCGCAAGTCGTGCGCCGACACCTTCCATCAGTTCGTCCATCGTGACAAAGGTGCGAGAGGCCTGGTCCATCGCCTCACGCACGCACGGCCACATCAACGTTCCGCTGTGAATCGTACGGGTACCGCAAGCGTTGATAAACGGCTTCACGCCGATGCGGCGATAGACATCACCTGCAGCCACAACACACTCCCTTCTCTCTTCTACGGCGAAATTCCGCGCCTCGCGCTAGATTACCTAAAAGTATCAGAGTTTCTTGAATAGTCAGGACGAACCCATTGACCGAGCCTACAACTGACATGAGCGGACTGCGGCGCGCCCGGCAGCGCACCGCGGACATCCTCTTCTCGCGTGACAGGGAGGATCCGTGGACCCAACGTTTCGACGTCGTTCTGATTCTCATGGTCGCCCTGAATGTCGTCGCCGTGATCCTGGAATCCGTGGCAACCATCCGGGCCGATTGGGGCGCCTACCTCCACGCCTTCGAAATGCTCTCGGTTGTCATCTTCAGCGTCGAGTACGTGCTGCGTATCTGGTCAGCCGTCGACAATCCCTGGGAGACGAAATTCCGGTCACCGACCCGTGGTCGTCTACGCTTCGCACGCACCCCCATGGCGATCATCGACCTGTTTGCCATCCTCCCGTTCTATCTCGGTCTCCTGGTGCCGGTGGATTTACGATTTCTGCGTGTGCTGAGGCTCCTGCGCATCTTCAAGCTCACCCGGTATTCGGGGTCGATGACGCTATTGTTCCAGGTATTGCGCCAGGAGGCCCGCACGGTCGGCGCCGCCATGTTCGTCCTGCTCCTGATACTGGTGATCGCATCCAGTCTGGCCTTCATCGTCGAAGGTGATGCGCACCCTTCTGGGGCCTTCTCCTCCATCCCGGCCACCATGTACTGGGCCGTGATCACAATGACGACCGTCGGCTACGGTGACGTCGTCCCCGCGACAGCCCTCGGCAAGCTGCTGACTGCGGTCATGGCCATCATTAGTGTGGGTATGGTCGCCCTGCCAGCGGGCATCCTCGCGTCTGGTTTCTCCGCTGCCCTGCAGCGGCGCCGTGATGAGGTGGAGGACAGGATCGAGGACGCACTTGCTGACGGGGATCTGACAGCAGAGGAACAGGCCGAAATCGAAGATCTTGTGGGCCGGCTCAACGTGAGTCCTGCTGATGTACGGGCACTCATGACGGCCACCCGTCGAAGTGCGGGCCTACCGTGTCCGCATTGTGGCAAGTCTCACTGGGCCGCCCCCTGGCGGGGCGGCCCAGTGAGACTCTATGGCGTAAAGTCGTCTGGGACCACATTCGGGACCAGTTGAGTCCCCCGAGTTACGAAAGATGTCCCTATGGATGAGGAAAGACTCACGTGGACCGCCTCCACGAGAGGCGCCGGCACACCGGCTTGGCCTTCCCATTCGACAAGGAAATTTGCCCCGAGACTCGTGGTGTCGCCTGGCGACACGCGGACTTGGTATGTCGCCATCGGCGACAGGGAGACCTTCTCCTGCAGGAAATCGCGGACAATCTTTCCATCGGTATTGTAGTAACGGACTTTGTGCACCCAGATGGAATCACGAAAGCTGATGTTGTGGACTGAGAGCGTCGTCGTCAGCCGTCGCGCCGTCCCCTCACCATGAGTCACGTGGGAGTAAGTCGGTACGTATATCACGTGGTGATCGCCCAACTCGCCGATCGGATCCGCGGCGGCAGCACGAGCGGCAACTTCGGAAGAAGGCGGCCGAGTATCGCCCTCGCCACAGGCGACCAGCAGGAGAGTAACAAGACCTGCGATTGTGATCCGGTTCATCGGGTTCTCCGCGTAAGTGGAAGGCATCTACGGTAGGTATCCACATTGTAGATGTCCAGGATGACCCACCTCAATCTGGAGCAATCTGAGGCGTAGTCTGGGCCTGCCCAGGACGTGCGTTTCCATTGACTTTTGACCTGGCTCAGAATTACCCGAATCCGTTCAATCCCACCACAACCATTGCCTACCGGGTCTCACAGGCCAGCAATGTGCGTCTGGTGATCTACAATGTTCTTGGTCAACCGATCGCCACACCGGTAAGGCACTTTCACCCAGCCGGAAACTATCGGTCCCACTTCGATGGAACTGAGCTTTCTTCGGGCGTTTATTTCTATCGACTCTTCAGCGACGGTCAACTGGTCCAGACCAGGAAGATGCTGCTGAGCCGGTAGAAAGAGCGCGGCTGAGCACGAATATCTCTGTTGCTCTCGACATGCTTGCTCAACACGCGTTCTATTGGCCCTCGACAACAAGTGACAGTCTGACCCACCGGACACGGAAAAGAGGACAACAATGGCCGCAGAGCCCTGGCGCTATGAAAAACTGACCTGGCCCGATGTCAACGATGCTGTACAAGCGGACAAGGTCATCATCGTACCCGTCGGTTCAACTGAGCAGCATGGCCCCCACCTGCCACTGGACGTGGATGTCGTCTGCCCACGAGGTATGGCCGAAGAGGCGGCCAAGCTGATCCCTAACGACGTTCTGATCATGCCGGCCTTCATCCATGGCTATACGGCGCATGTGATGGATTTCCCGGGGACGGTCAATGTGGATTGGGAGAACTTCATCAAGTGCAATGTCGACGTCGGCAAGAGCCTGGCCTATCACGGCTTCAAGAAGATCATCTTCCTCAACGGACATGGGTCCAACTCACCCAACCTGGATCTGGCTGCCCGCCGGGTGAATCTCGAAACCGACGCCGAATGCATTCACTGTAACTGGTGGTCTCTGCTGTCGGTTGATCCCGACTTCATGAAGAACTGGCGCGAGAGCAAGTTCCCCGGTGGCTGTGCCCATGCCTGCGAATTGGAAACCTCCGTCTACCTCTATTTTGACGAGGACAACGTTCGCAAGGACAAGATCGACGATGGCGATATCGCCTTCCATCAGTACAAATCAGACTTTCGCTGGGTTGACCTCTTTGGGGCAGGTCCCGGCACGCCCATCAGCTGGACCGCCTCCTATTCAGATTCTGGTGTCCTGGGACAGGCATCGCTGGCAACCAAGGAGAAGGGCGAAGCGGTTGTGAAACAGGTCAGCTCACAGTTGGCGCGTATGGTCACCGAGTTCCGTGCCCTACCCAAGCCACGTCGCGGCGATCACCACACAACCCCACCCACTATGCCGATGCCCTGGAAAGCCGACGGCACACCCGATACGAGCGGCAACGTGCACGAACAATGACAGCTGCAGACATGGAGAGATCCGTCCATTATCAAGAGAAGGATCCGGGATGCCGGTGGATCAAAGATGCCGACGTCGCCATAGATTCCGATGGCCCCCTCGACTCGGGCCGGACACTGACGCCGAATGTCGTAACAATGGCGGGAGGTTTCCGGATGTACTACCACGGCTTCGGGCCGGATCGCCCCAACCCCGACTCAAAGGGTTACATCTTGAGTGCCTTCTCCAACGATGCTGAGTGCTGGGCAAAGGAGCCGGGTGTCAGGATGGATGCAGGCGGCGAGGGAGCGGCAGACTACATCTGGAGTCCCGATGTCATCCCCCTGGAGGATGGTCGCTACCGGATGTTCTACGAGGGCAAAACCGAGCAGGAGGCAGGTACCAAAGCGACGATCGTGAGTGCCATCTCCGACGACGGGTTGACCTGGGTGAAGGAACCGGGTGTTCGCCTGGAAGCGACCGGCATGTCCTATCTAGCGCCGCGCTGCCTTCACCTCGATCCAGCCGCGTCCCATCGTTTTCGTCTCTATGCCAGCGCCTATCCATACCCGGATCTGCAGGTTCCCCCCGGGGCCTTCACCAATAGAAACATCGTCAGCGCCGTGTCAGCAGATGGCCTGACCTTCGCGATGGAACCGGGCATTCGCGTTCTCCAGGACCGTGATCTGGAATCCGAGGCCGTCTATGCTCCGGAGGTCCTGCGCCTGGGGGAGGGTGGCTGGCGGATGTACTATGCCGGATGGACGCCGGCTCCAGAGGTGCCGGCGGGATCAAAGTCCCACGGCAGAATCTTCAGTGCCTCTTCCCAGGACGGTCTGGAATGGATCAAGGATCCGGGGATCTGCCTCGACAATGGCGGGCAATGGGACACGGCCAAAGCTTCCGAGCCGTGTGTGATCGATCTGCCCGACGGCCGCTTCCGAATGTTTTACGAAGCCTGCGACATGGACGGCCGCTGGCGCATTGCCAGCGCGACGGCTGTTACTTGAGTCACCTCGACCTCAGCGCGAGCGCGTAATTACCAGCCGAAGGTGTACATCACCTGCAGGTTGTTCTGGCCGTGTGTCGACGTCACGGGAGGTACACCGACGCCATCGCCCGGGTTGGTGAACTGCGCTTCCGAACCCCGTACGTAGGATAGCTGCAGACTGGTGCGCTGCGTCAGTTGGTAGCCTGCACCCAGCGTGAAGTGTCGCTCGACGATGGCCGGGAACAGCGCGTTGAGCAGCGCGTCGGGGACCGGATTGCTGCCGGTGTTGAATCCCGCCCGCACCTGTAGCGCATGGTTTACATCGTACGCCGCGCCGAAGGCCAGCACGGTCTGGTCCTCCCACTTCTGCAGTAATTCGGTGTCGAGTCGCTGACCGGCAAAACCACCATTCTGTGGCGTGTCAGCAGCGGTGAACTGCATGCGGAAGCCCTGCATGACGCCGGACCACTGGATGCGGCGCAGGTCGGCCACCAGATGCAGGCGCTCCTGTGCCCGGTAAGCGACACCCAGGCCCAGGGTCGCCGGCCACTGGAAGTCGTCGATCGTGACCCGCCCAGCGACAGGCAGGTCGAGGTCGGCATACTGTCCGTTCGGTGTGCCCGTGGTCAGCAGCCCGGTGTCAGCATTGACGCCCATGCGCATCAGCGCCTGATCCGTCTCAAGGTTGCCTATGGCCGTCTTGCTGTGGTACGTGGCGCCGACAGTCAGCTCTTGTGAAACCTCGTAAACGACGCCGATCTTAGCTGCCAGGCCCATGCCGTTGGCCTGCCCGGTGAAGTCGCTATCGTTGGCGAAATCGAAGTAGGCGTGGTGTAGCCGCCTGACGCCGGTGCCGCCGAAGGGCTCATAGAGGGCGCCGAAGACCTGCGTCAGCGAGCCCCCGGCGGTGCCCCGCTGTTGCGTCGTCACCAGATCGACGAATTGCGCCTCGGACAGCGCCATCTGAATGTCGATCCCCGCCCACACCAGGTCGACACTGCCGCCGACGTGCAGGCGCTCGTCGACATCGTAGACCAAGGGTAGGATGACGCGACCGACGCTGACTTCCGTGCGATTCAGCAACCCCTGGGTCAAACCGGCATTGGTCCCCTGACTCGGATCTGCCAACCAGGAACTGCGGCTGAACTCGGTGCCCATACCACCCTGGGCGAACACGCCCAGGCCCCAGGTGACGTGCCCACGCTTCTGCGCCCACCCCAGGGCAGGCATGAAGATGGCGTCCATCGCTGACGTGGCGCCGATCGATCCTTGCGGCGTCGCCACCGCGGCACCCACATCCGGGCCGAGGTAGCCGAGGACCATTTCGATGCGTCGATCGCCGTCGGCCATCAGGCCCAGGGTGGCCGGGTTGCTCATCATGGCCCCCGTGCCGTTGGCGTGGGCCATCGCCGCCCCGCCCGTGCCTGTGGCGATCGGGCCGAAGCCCTCCAGATTCATGCCATTTGTCGCCAGCAGTGGGGCGCTCAGCGCCAGAATCAGAGCCAGTTGTCGCGCGCAGTTCATTCGCTCTCCTATAGATCGTTGGGGATGGATCTCTGTGTCGGTGCGCGGCGACAGATAAGCGGTCTGACAGGTCTGCGTCAATTCCACCGAGCGAAATCTGTTCTACTCCGGGAAGCGATCCCAGAACCGCGCCTTACCCAGCTCGCTGACATGACTACCCAGTTCCTGACGACTACACCCTTCGGCGAGTAGCCTCTCCACCTCTTCACCGGCCGCCTTGAAGGTCATCACCTTGGCATGCCCCTCGTCGTTGGACAGGCTCCCCTCGATGATGGTGAAGACGGAGCTTGCCCCATCCGCGGCTGCCTGAAACACAAAGTCACGCACCAACTCTTCGTCCATGTCCCGATAGTGGAAGCTCCCCAGACGCCAACCGAAGGGTACCTGGATCTCGTCACGCAGCATCGGCGGACTGAGCTTGCGAGAAATAGATGGATCGAAGTAGCTCAGACCGATGTCCTGCAGGAACTGCAACTGTTCGCGCTGCAGATCTTCCACATGGGCGCGTCGTATACCGGTGGTGATGCCCGTGTAGTACTGCTCCCAGTAGGGCAGAGCGAACTCGGCAAACATGTGGGCCGGGATGAAGCTGGCGATGTCGTCTACCATGCCCGCCGCATGTGGATCGGGGAACTGAACTCCGTCGAGCTCGGCACGAAAACGGAACACATCCACAATGCTGGCAGTTGTCAGCTGTAGGAACTGCTTTACCATTTCAGGCTCATCGAACAGATCGGTGAGAAAACCCTCGCCCCGCAGTTCCCATGCCGTGGTGATCGGGCCCTCGACGCCAAAACTGAAACCAACCTTCTCGTCCGGGAAGGCAGCCTTCATCTGCTCCCAGAAGTTCAAGTAGAACGGCGTGTCCCCCGAGGTGGCAAAGTCGACGGGCCCCGCGAGCCGCTTGATGGCTTGCTCCAGGGAGTCGAAGGGATGCGTGTGTCCTACCTCGCCGCCGTCGACAAAGATCAACTCGGCGCCCAGGCAGTTGGCGTGCATGTAACTGATGGGCGGCGTCGCTGGAGCCAGCGGCGGCAGCCAATCTCCGAACATCTTGTACATCCGCTCTCGCCCCGTGCGGTAGACCTCAATGCAGGCCTCGGGCCGCGTGTAGAAATCCTTCACGGGCACACCGGCCAACTCTACGCAGGAGAGATAGGAGCCGCTGATCTGCCAGCTGAATCCCGCCTCGTCGCGGGCAACGTCATAGCTGGGTCGGATGTAGCTCATGATTTCTCTCAATCAGCGATGCGTGGCAGGCTCTCTTGGAATCTTGCCGAAGCGAGCCGTGCACGGCAACATCGGCGAGCCACGGTGGCGTGATCCTGGCGAAAGATCTACTGACACCCCTGACGCTCACGCCTCATCCAGTCTGAACACGGCTGTCTCCGGTGCCTGCAACTCGAATTCGAGGACCCCATCGGTCACCTCAACCTGTCTTCCCCGCACCAGATCGGTGACCCGGTAGTTCCCTGGTAGAGACAGTTTCTTACGACCTGACTTGAGCGAGTGCAAAGCCACCACGCTACAATCGGCCATAACCACTTCGTTCGTCTCGCAGTACACGTGAGCACCTGCGTGACGGGCCAGTGAGCGCCAGAGTTCTGCTGGCAATTGCGCTGCCACCGTGAACACCGACGCCCAATCGCCACTGCCACGATCCTGCCCCGTGTCGCCCACGCCGGCGCCTTGCCCATATTCCTTGATGGCCAGGCCGACCTCGTTACACATCCACTTCGTCCAGGCCAATCCCAGTTCTTCGCCATCCTGTGGGAACAGCAGCGGGCCATAGGCCAGACTGCCACCGTAGACCAATCCTGGTGGTAATTCGCTCACAGCTGGGTGATCATACTGAGTCACGGCCACCCGCCGTTGGGAATTGACCTCCAAAAGTTTCATGTCGAATCCGGTGAGCTGCTGAGAAGCCGTCGTCGAAAGATTTGCTCCGTCTGAGATCCCCGATCCCGGCCCCCAGATGACAACATGTCCATTGCACATCACGCGCTCGCGCAGGATCGCCAGACGGCGATCGTCCACACGAAATAGATTCGGAAAGTAAAAGACCCGGTGATCGGGGAAATCGTCCAACTCGAGATCATCAAATAGATACACGCGATAGGGTACACCACACCGCGCCAGACCGAGCTTCTGCTCCCACATGATCGCATCGTTCATGTAGTTGCCGGCGCCGTTGGTTTCCAGCACGGCCGTGTCGTCCAAAATCATGGCGATACCTGGCACGGTCTCGTGGTGCCAACTGATGGACTCTTTGATCACTTCCACCTGTCGCCCAATCGTCTGGTGAAATTGCGCCGAGTCGTAGTAGCCGCCACCGATGTCGAACCAGTAAGAGTTGTAACCCCTCGTCCATGCATCGGCGAAGTTGCGCCACGAGACGGCGGCGAATTCCTCCTGGTTCCGTGGCGTGCCGAATTCTCCATCACCAACAGGCGACGTGCGCTGATCCATTTCGCCGTAGTAATACCCACCGCGCAGAACGAGAGAATCCGCAATCCCCTCGGTCTGGCAGACGCCGCCGATCCCACGGGCTTGATAGTCGAGAGGTGTCATCAATCCGTCACAACCGGGGATGTCGAACAACTCGACCACATTCATGTGACCCGACCCGGCCATCACTTCCGGATAGGCCGGTGACCATGACGTATCTGCGTCGAAGAAGGCGCCCAGATTCCAGCCCTGTTGAGACAGTTTGAGTGCATCGTGCAAGACGATCACCTTGCGCTGAAGCACCTCGTCCATTGCCGCCGAGACATGACGGAAGTTGCAATGCCAAAGATCACGCTGAAGTTCCAGGTAGTCGCGCAGAGATTGGTTTCCCACCGCCGGCTGCCAGTACAGGATGTCTGTGACCTCGGGCGTCAGTCCCCGCAACCGGTCTCGTGGCACATCGATCGTTGCAAAGGTTGCAGACGGGTTGTCATGGGCCGCACGGAGTTGCTCTTCAGATGTGTATTTGGCCCGTAAGAATCGACGCCATTCGGCCACCATCTGCGGATTGTGGTCAAAGAGGAAACCGCGATCGACGGGAATGTGAGTTCCCTCCGTGACCTGAAAGTTGGTGTAGCCGATCACTCGATCCGCCCATGGCTGCCTCTCCGTCCAAGCGATGATCGCCGCCGAGGCTCTCCCCATGGTTCCCCAGAACAGGGCCGATGCCAGTGACGCTGAACGTCCCTCGGTGACGCCTTCTTCGGTGATGAACAACTCCTGCGGGAAGGCTTCCTTCCAGCTCTCAGGTGGGTGTGGCGTAAAACGCACCATGAGATAGGCGTCCGGATCACCTGCCAGCACCGCCTCGGCCTGCTCCTCTACATCCCACCCCCCTGACAGTTGGCTGGGCAACGGATCGAGGTGGATGTCAGCGCCCTGCCAGAAACGCTCCACCCGTGGCTGGATGATGTACACACCCATCTTGTGGGCGTAGAAGAACTCGCTGGCGCGCTCGTAGATGCCGGGTCTGCTGCTGGCATTGAAGCCGGGCAGCGGCTGTGGTTGACCATTGACGAACACTGTGGGGCGCCCGTTGTAGTCGCGGATGACCGCCTCAGTTTTCGGTACTGACATGTGCCTCTCCGGTCCTGTTCAAAGTTTCCGCATCCAGACGCTGGCTCAACCCAAAGAGATACTCTGGAGGCGCCTGATCAGATGTTGGTAGTGACTGAATGCCATGTCCGGTGAGGCCATGTCATCAAGGGCCGGCAGGAATCCTCCCTGCTGGATCAACGGTGTGAGTCGCTCGATCTCGTCGTCGATCGCCTGCGGACCCGCGATGACGGCCTCCTTTGGGATATTGCCGCCCATGAGTAATTCGCGACCGAATCGTTGCCGCAATGCGGTTGCATCCTTGCCTGCCATCACTTCCAGTGGCCACGTGCAATTGAGGCCGTGTTCCATCATCCCCGGGAGCAACTGTTCGAACTGTCCCGCACTCCACTGACAGATGACCGGCACATCGTGCTCGCGCAGAAGGTTGACGATCGGATCCTGATACGGATACCAGAATTCCTCGTAGATCTTCGGCGAGATCAGTGGGCCATTCTTTCCTGCAAGATCTTCGCCGAACATGGCATAGTCGATGCGCACCGAAGCGAGAATAGGACGGATCATGTCGAGGGCGAATCGACTCCAGTGAGAGAACATGTCGTGCATCAGATCTGGATCATCGATGAAGGCGGTCAGGAACCGCTCCATTCCCATGGCATAGAATCCAAGACGACAGAAGAACGGAAAGAAGCAGATCCCCACAGGATCCGTCGACGCCTCGAGGCGTGGGGCGACGATGGAATGCCAGTCACGTGGCAAGCGCCCGGGCGTAGCTGCGTGAAATCGCTGCTTGTATTCCAGCCAGTCATCGCCGCTGACCACGGGGTGATCGAGATGACCATAGGACATGGATGGATTGTCCCGACGCTTGCGGACCGTAGCCCCCATGTTGGAGATGGAATCGACATACTCCGCGTCCTGCGCGACGATCCTCTCCTCAAAAGCCGGCATTGGCCCCCAAGGTAGCGGCACCTGTACGAGTCGGGACATCCCAAGAAATTCTTCCGGACGTACACCCGCAGGAAGACCTTCACCGTGCCAGCGCTCAATTGCACGTTGTTCGAAGGGTTCCAGTGCCAGAACCGGCAGCGCGTCGGCTTCCTCATAGCTCATGATGGCACGGAAAGACTCGCGCGCGGACCTGCTCATCAGCTACCCAGCACGCCGGTCAGAGACAGGAGATTCTCATTCGACACGAGATTTTCCGTCGACACTTCCACCACCACACGTCCGCAATCACCTGCCTGTTGCACCAGCTGCTGCGCGAAGGCCGACGTGGATTCGGGGCCCTCGTCGTAGATGGCCGATGGGAAACCGACCCAGATACTCTTGTCCGGCCAAGTCCTAAGTGCGTCGCCCAGCGAGATATCCCCCATCGGGGGCGGATGGAAGGCTTCGACGATATCGACATCCGTCTGTGCGATCAGATCCTTCAGCGCTGCCAGTCGACCATCCATATGCACAGCCATGAGTTTTCCACGCTCGTGCAGCACCTGCGCCTGCTGTTCGTAGACGGGCATGAAGTAACGCTCGAAGAGTTTTGGGCTCACCAGGAAGTCGTCCAGATTGTCACCACACATGACGATCGGCGCCGGCGCATGAGCTGCAATCTCAGTCAACGCCTCGCGACTCTTGCACAGAGCCCGATATAGTCCTTCGACAATCCCAGGATGGTCTGCAAGATGGTAGTAGATACGACCGCCTTCGCTACCAACCCAGTCGATCATCAGCGTCTGCATCGGTGAGTGCGGCAGGGCGGTGAGGACGACGCCATCGTCCCCCAGCCAATCCATCGCCTGTTCGATCGGGAACGAGTCGGCCACGTATTCGGTGTGTTCCACCATGTACTGGACGACGGCGTAGTCCTCAGGCTCCTTGATCAGCCTCTCCGTCTGCCACGGGGACACGTCCTTCCAACTGCGGTTGGCATGCCATTGCCCCACACCCGGCTCGCGCAGATCCGTCTGCCAGACTGCGCCTACGGGTGTCGTGTAGGTACGGCGCCAGGCCACTTGCCCATGCCACAACACCTGCTGTTCACTCACCTCGACATCATGCAGGTGCTCC
>Ga0233429_1003219_pt1 | contig 15743 bp, 9 predicted proteins | sample SI_118_April2016_3_FD_179879 | JGI IMG/M metagenome (GOLD analysis project Ga0233429, IMG submission 179879) | Seawater microbial communities from Saanich Inlet, British Columbia, Canada - SI_118_April2016_135_MG | ecosystem: Environmental > Aquatic > Marine > Inlet | place: Canada: British... | reverse complement strand
GCGCCCAATATATTAAAACGATCATGGAACAGGAATCCAATGTTTCTGATATAAAGATCATGACCGAAAAAAACAGTCAGAGAATGGATATCATTATTGACAGGGAAAAAGCAGCCTTACACGGAATTGATACAAAAACCATCCTTGAAGCCCTGAAAAGTGCAGTGGGAGGCATCACCCCGGCAAGCCTTCATCTGGACCCGGAACGAAACCCTCTCTTGATCAAAGTTATTTTGCCCCGGGACAAACGATCTGACATGGCTTCTATTTCCCACATTCCCATAAGATCTTATTTAGGCAAAATGATTCCTTTGGCCGAGCTTGTCCAAGTTAAGGAAACAAAAAACCAAAAACCCATTTATCATAAAAACCTTGAACCCGTTGTCTATGTGGTTGGAGAAATGACGGGCAGAGCACCAGGAGAAGCTGTCCTGGATATGATGAAAAAGCTTAAACACAAACCCGTCCAAAATGGTATTCGTGTAAACTGGGCCGGAGAGGGTGAATGGAAAATTACCCTTAGGGTCTTCAGAGATATGGGTCTTGCCTTTGCAGCAGCCCTTTTTGGTATCTATTTTATTCTGGTGATCAATACAGGATCTTATTTTATGCCCATGTTAATCATGATGGCTATTCCCTTAACCATTCTAGGTATTATGCCGGGGTTTTTTATTTTAAATATTTTCACCAAAAGTGTAAGCGGTTTTGGTGATCCTATCTTTTTTACGGCCACAAGCATGATCGGTATGATAGCCCTTGGCGGTATTGTAATCCGAAATTCCCTGGTACTGATCGAGTTTATTCAGGGTTCCATAAACAAAGGGCTTGCTTTCAAAGATGCCATTTTAATCAGTGGAGTTGTCAGAATGCGGCCCATTTTATTAACAGCGTTAACAACCGGCATCGGTGCCTTTCCCATCACCTTTGATCCCGTATTCTCAGGGCTGGCATGGGCTTTGATATTTGGTCTTTTTGCATCCACGCTATTTACACTTTTGGTGATCCCCGTCACCTATTATGCTGTTTATAAAAAAAAATATGAAAAATAACTAGGGTCAGCAAAAAGTGTTTAAAATTCCCCGATTCAAATAACCGGCCTGTCATGCATCTCAAGATGAAGCTCATTACCCGTATAGGGATTGCTGATGGCAACCTCTTCATTCAACTCAACACCCAGTCCAGGCTTGTTTGAAGGTATAATATATCCATCTTCCCAGCAAATCGGCTCTTTTAAAATCTCTGTGTGAAAGCCGCCACAGGTTTTTATAGTTTCCTGAATAAGAAAATTTGGGCTGCAGGTATCGATCTGAATATTTGCAGCACACTCAATAGGACCGCAATAAAGATGGGGTGCAATCTGGGCATAGTGCGCTTCAGCCATGCCTGCAATCTTTTTTGCTTCAAGAATACCACCCACTCTCCCAAGGGCAAATTGTAGAATGGATGCTGCCTGTGTTGCAAGTAGTCTGGCAAATTCATACTTTGTTGCAAGCCTCTCTCCTGTGGCTATTGGAATACTTGTCTGACGGGCGACCCTTGACATTTCTTCCTGGTTTTCCGGTGGCACAGGCTCTTCAAACCACAATGGGTCGAATTTTTCCAGCCTCCGAGCCAGGCGTATGGCACCGGAAGTGGTCATCTGACCATGTGTTCCAATAAGCAGGTCACATTTATTGCCAACCGCCTCTCGAACGATCTTCACAAACTTCTCCGTATGGTCGAGAGCCTCCAAAGAAAGCTGCCTTGGGTCAAATACTGAATAGGGCCCGACCGGATCAAATTTCACTGCCGTAAATCCTTTTTCAACATATTCAGCCGCTCTTTTAGCCGCTGTTTCAGGATCACTATACACAGATAGGTTATCCTGTTTCTCAGGATACAGGTAGCTATACGCCCTTAATTTTTCATGAACCTGACCACCCAGCAAATCATAAATCGGCTTATTCAGTTCTTTGCCTATAATATCCCAGCAAGCCATTTCAATTGCGCTGAGTATACCCATAATAGATATGTCAGGGCGCAGGGTAAATCCTCTTCCATAGACCAACCGCCATAGTTTCTCTATTTTAAATGGGTCCGCACCAATAACATACCGATCACACACATCCCCTATCATATGTTCTACAACCTTGGGATTAAATGGTATGGAATAGGCTTCCCCATAACCTGTGATCCCACTATCCGTTGTGAGCTTCAAGAAAATCCAGTAACGCCCTCCAAAATGAGGTGGCGGATTCCCCACTACAAATGTTTTGAATTCCTTAATTTTCATTAATCTTTATCCTCCGAATTCTTGATATTTAACTGCATCTTGTGGACTTTTTTAATAGAACTGAAAAATGTAAAACCTTTCTGTACTACATCAAAGCCCTGTAATTCAATTGCAAAAAAAAGGCAGGTTTCAACTCATTGCAGGAGAACGAAGACTCAGAGCAATTAAAGATCATATGAATGTGACGATTATCCAGGCAAAAATCGCCTCAGTAGACGATCTTCAGGCAGGAAGAATAAGCGCTACAGAAATCCTTTTAAGACAAGATTTATTCGCCATAGAATCCATTGAAGCGACCATTGAAATTATAGATGTGGAAATGAACAAAGATCCCTGGTATTTGACGGTATGCAAAACACCCCTTGAAAGGGTGAACAAATTGCTGTCAAAGATAGATTCCATAAGGCGAAGCAAGGAACGGGGGTCTGTTGTTTTTATGCTGGAAAGGGACCTGTCCCATAAATTTATGGGACAAGTAGAATTAATTTTAAAAAATCTGCCAAAACCCTTGGAATGGTGATCTTTTCTGAATAATGATCTAATCTTATTAACCGACATTCCCTTAAACGTTCAAAAAGTATCTGTAAAATACAACTTGAATAAAACTCAGACAAAAGCGCTGGCAAGACTTGAGAAGTCATCTGACAAAGTTTTTCAAGATGTCACCCAAATGGCATTCCTGAATACAGACTTCAGAGATTTCCAGGGCATTCCGGCAGTTGATGAAAACCTGGATAACGCCATCCTGATGTTTACCTATACAAAATTGATTTATTAAATATCTTTACTGGTTTCTGAAATATTGTTACAGAACTCTTGAATCGGATTTTTTATCTATTCGGATATTGTTCAAATTTACTGGATACACTGGCCTGTGCAATTATTTGCTAATATGGGGAAAAATTAAATAAATAATAAAAGATTGGATAAAACAGATGGATATTAATTTTAAATTGATCGTTTTAATAATAATCTTTGTTTTTATTTTTTTTGCGGTAGTTGCCGAAGCAAAGATGCGTGAATCCCTCAAGAAAAAAACGCTTGATAAACTCGACAAACTAAAAGAGGACAAAGAAAAAACCATATAACAAAACCATCCAACGGATCGCCAGAAGTGTGTCCTTGATATTTAATGGTGTTCGGTAACATGCACCTGAACATTGAAACGTTATATATGCATACTGAGTTTTGAAGATATATATATTAAAAAATATGAATATACAGAAGTTCCAATTTGTTAACGAGAGGTTTGGATAAATTATTTGGGGACAGCCCCATTTCAGTATCATAGAGGTTCTTTAAATGGATAACTTTATTATATTATTTATTTTTGCGAGTGTGTTAGGATTTATGGCATATTATATTCTACGAAAAAAACGAAGGGTAAAAGGTTTGACTCATATTGCAGGAAGCCATGGATTTTGTTTTAAGGGTGATATTGATGCAAACCCAAAGGGCAAATTTGCACCACTTCGTCTGTTTACCCTTCGAGTAGAGGGCAAAATGAAAAATGTTCTCAAACGCAACAATCCTTCAACTTGGATCTTCGATTATGAATACTGTATACCCAGGGATCAAAATGTAGGCCAGACAGTTGTAATAATTGAGATGCATAAATCCAAATGGCCACCAATCGTTATCGAGACCAGAAAAAAAGAACGCTTTACTGTTGCGGCTATGCGTCTGTTAACTCAAAAGATTGCCAACTGGCAACTAAGCTACCAGGAAATTGATCTCTCAAATCATCCTGAATTTTCAAAGGAATATAGAGTCTTTTGCAAAAATGACTCGAAAAGCTTAGAAGAGCTGCTAACCGTGCCATTCTTTGACTTAATGGTTAAAAATCCCGAATGGAACATAGAGACAATGGATCAATGGTTGTTGATTTATCGCCAGGGACAATATCTTAAACCCAAAGATTTTGAAACCTTTACCAGTTTGGTTTTAGAAATATATAAATTGATGGAAAAAAATTAACCACGTGCTTGAGAATGGGGTCAAATTTCAACGCTGTTTGAAAGTCTTCTTGGCCCTTGAAAAGCACCCAACAAAATCATTTTCTTAAAGTTTAGACAAAATCCGATTACTCCAATAAAGAACATTTCGGCAGCTTCTCCCGGAAAAAATTATAATTTTCCTATAGTTGATTTGTTGAAATTCCTTTACGGCATTAGAAATGTTGATAAGGATAATTTCATCTGGATAGATACAATTTAACAAAAGATTCAACAGAACCACTTTTCCTGATATTCATAGTTTTTTAAATTTTTCAGAGAAAATTGACCTGCATAAAAACTGGTATTTCTGATATCAAGAAAATTAATAGACTGTTTCAATTATTGACAAACATAACTATAAATTAAAAAAATGTTTGGAAAATTCTTAAAATATGCGTATTATAAGAAAGGTTCTTATTGGACAAAAAAAATTTATCAATCAATCTCGAAAAATGAGACATAGGAGCTTTGGCAAACTCTTAAATGAATTCAATCAATATTCTCTTAGTGGATAACGACCCTGCTGTCAGACAGATGCTCAGCCAGGTCGTTGTGCCGTGCCGCCACATTTCTAAGACCGCTGAAAACGGCTTGGAAGCACTTGAACTGATAAAGGAAATAGATTTCGATATCATCATTGCTGATGTCAACATTCCCATGCTCAGTGGTCTTGATTTGATGTCAGAAGTTCAAAAAATCAAACCGGATATCTCTTTTATGATCATTACCGGATACAGCCGGGACTATTCATATGAGAGAATCATACAGTCGGGAGCCAAGGATTACCTTAAAAAACCGTTTACCCTTGAGGAACTGAGAAATAAGCTGATAAGGATCATTAACGAACATGGAATGGAACAAGAAAATAAGCAACTTTTAATTCAGAAGACCGAGTTGAACACGCAGTTGATGGCGATGATATCCGTGGCGTACGATCTTGCATCGGAATTGGAATTTGACAGTTTGTTTCCTCTCATCATCAGCAAAATCACAGAGATTATGGCCGCAGAAAGAACAAGTCTCTATATTTTGGACCGGAACAAAAAAGAACTCTGGACCAGGGTGGCAGAAGGAGTTGATAAAATCCGCCTGCCATTGGGCAAGGGGATCAGCGGTAGGGTTGCTGAATCGGGAGAAATGCTCAATATTGTTGATGCCTGGAAACTTCCCTATTTCAACAAAGAGTTTGACAAAAAAAACAATTTCAGGACAAGATCGGTTTTGTGTCTTCCAATTAAAAACCATGGCGGAGAAGGGGTCGGTGTTCTTCAGGTTATTAATAAAAAGGATAACACACGGTTTAACGAAAAGGATGAGGTGTTTTGCAAAGGGCTTGCATCCCAGGTGGGGATTGCATTGGAAAACGCCCTTTTACACGATGAACTCAAACTTTCTTTTAAAAGTTCCATCCAGACACTGTCAGCAACAGTGGATGCCAAACACCCCTTAACCGCAGGTCACTCACTGCGTGTGACCGAATATAGCATTGCAATTGCAAAAGAAATCGGGCTGGGCAAGAAAGAATTAGATAATTTATACTATGCAGGAATTCTTCACGATATTGGCAAAATAGGCATCCGGGATGATGTTCTGCTGAAAAACGGTCCTTTTACTCCAGAGGAAAGGGCTGAAATGAATACGCATCCCCTAAAGACAAAAGACATTCTCGACAACTTTCATTTTCCAAGGACCCTGCGACATGTATCCAAAATCGCTTCCAGCCACCATGAAAAGGTAAACGGTAAAGGATATCCCCTGGGGCTGAAAAGTGGCCAAATCCCCATGGGTGCTAAAATAATTGCAGTGGCCGATGTCTTTGATGCGCTGACATCCCCCAGAGATTACCCTAAGTATGCCTTTGGAAAAATCTTGGATTGTGACATTATGCCTTTGGCAAAAGTGATTTCCATCCTTAAGAAAGATGCCGGCAGCCACTTTGACATGGATGTTGTAAATGCTTTTTTAGGTTGCCTGCCAACTATTCTTCGCCACCACCGGGGGGAACGTTTTCAACCGGAATATGTGGATGATATGATTTGTTCTCTGACTTCATGATTTTAAATACCTCTAAACAGTTCTAACAAGTGGCCAATGGGGGATTGACAAGTGCTCCACTATTAATCACTTCCCATATAATTGAATGAAAAGTTTTTGCAAACCTACTGTTGTACCCAGTAACATTTTTGATAAATATAGGTGGTTTTACCTATATTGACAAGCCAATTTTAACTTGCTAAGGGATTGTAAAGAATTAATAATCTATGACAATGTCAAACTTGTTGAGAAGCAGGGACGGATCTAATAGTGGGTGATTTTCGGGATAAGAATTTTAATAAGGGGAGGTGATTTATCTCCAATTATGTAGCGAGTTTATTTTGTTGCGAGTTTACCCCGCCTGATTCCGCAGACCCCGCCCGCCTTTCTTATATGCCAATCATAGATCTGAGGAGGTGCCAGATCTATGAAAAAGAAAATACGCAGACGCAGGTGCAAACACTGTGATAAGTTGAATAAAAAATGATCATGGTGATTTTGCAATAACGTTTAAAAGGCAAAACAAAAGACATGAAATATTCTCAAAAAATAGTACAATGCTGGTATAATTTAGAGGCTAAATTTATTCCCCAAAAAGCATGGGAATGCGATCTTTTAACGCTTTGGCGGGAAAGGATTACTTTTATTCTTTTCTTTTTAGCGGTCGTATTAGGCCCATTTGCTTTGATACCTTCCTTAATCTTATCTTATAATGAAGAATTATGGGGCGTTTTCATCCTGGATTCTGCTGCATACCTCATTATTTTGGTTGTATTTTTTTCCAAAAAATTTTCTCTTAAGCATAAAACCTGGATTATCTTCTTCATTTTTTACTTGCTTGGAGTCTTACTTTTGTCCATGCTCGGTTTTCAGGGTGCCGGATATATCTGGCTCTTTGGTGCCTCTTTGATTGTTGGTGCGATGCTCGGGCTCAAAGCAGCCGGCATTGCACTGTTTATGAATTTTTTAAGTTTGGTTTCCATTGGAATTTATATCGCTGTTGGATCACCTGAATGGGCTTTTAATATTAAAAATATGATTGAAAAATGGGTGGTCATGATTGCTAATTTCATGTTGATCAACACCCTGATTACCCTGCTTGTTGCAGTTATGCTGGACAGCTTGAAAAACGCCCTGACAAGGGAAGAAAACGCTACAATCGAACTCAGGAAAAAACATGAAGAGCTCATGGCCATCTTCACTGTCAGTCCTGATCCGGTCCTTGTATATGACAGTCTTGATCATGTTCAATATCTCAATTATGCATTTACTGACACCTTTGGCTGGAACCTGAATGAAGTAAAAGGGAGAAAAATTCCTTTTATCCCCAAAGACCAGCAAAGGATTTCCAGTGATGTTTATTTAAAAGGTAAGGTTAAGGATACAGCAATACGATTTGAAACAAAACGACTTACAAAAGACGGCAAACTTTTAGATGTTTCATTCAGTGCCGCTCCAATAAAAGGGAACATGGGGGACACAGTAAGAATAGTTGCTAATATAAAAGATATTACCGAAAGTAAAAAGACTGAGGAAGCGCTAAGGGAGAGCGAACTCAAGTTTCGTCTGTTAGCTGATTATACACTTGATTGGGAGTCCTGGATAGATCCAACTGGAAAAATCATTTATTTATCGCCATCCTGTGAACGGATTACGGGCTACAGCCCGGAAGAAATAATATCCGATCCCCAGTTAGTATTTAAAATGGTCAAATCTGATTATTCTGAAAAAGTCCGCCATCATTATTCTGGTGAAGGCAATGAAGAGGGTCCGACCTTTTCAATGGAGTATTCGATTATTGCCAAAAATGGCGAAGAAGTTTGGTTGGAGCATAATTGCCGTCCCGTTTACGATGATCAAGGGAATTATGCAGGTCGGCGAAACAATAACCGCGATATAACCGACCGCAAGCGAGCGGAAGAAGAGAAATTGCAACTGGAAGCACAATACCGCCAGGCCCAGAAGATGGAGTCCGTGGGGCGCCTGGCAGGAGGGGTGGCCCATGATTACAACAATGCACTCACTGCAATTATGGGTTACACCGAACTGGCCCTGATCGATGCAGATCCCAAAGGGCCGTTGCATGAAGACCTCAACGAAGTTCTTAAGGCTTCAAGACATGCAAAAGATATTACTCGCCAACTGCTGGCTTTTGCCCGCAAACAGACCATAGCCCCTAAGGCGCTTGATCTGAACACGAACATAGAAAGTATGTTAAAAATGCTTCGGCACCTTATCGGCGAGGACATTGATCTTGTCTGGCTGCCAGGTAAAGGCTTGTGGAGTGTAAAGATGGACCCTTCCCAAATCGATCAGATCCTGGCCAACCTGTGTGTCAATGCCAGAGATGCCATCGAAGGTGTGGGCAAGATCACCATTGAAACAGCGACAAAAGTTTTTGACTCAGACTATTGTGTTGACCACACAGGATTTGTTCCAGGTGAGTTTGCTATGCTGACAATAAGCGACAATGGCTGCGGCATGGATAAAGAAATACTGAACAATATTTTCGAACCATTTTTCACCACAAAGGCTGTGGATAAAGGAACCGGTCTGGGACTTTCCACTGTCTACGGCATTGTCAAGCAGAACAACGGGTTTATAAATGTTTACAGCGAACCGGGCAAAGGAACAGGTATAAAAATTTACCTGCCACGGCACGATAGCAAAGCAGTCGATACCCTGGAGGAAAGCAAGGCAAAAATACCCATCGGCCACGGTGAAATCATCGTGGTGGTGGAGGATGATATACCAATCCTTAAACTTGCTCAGAAAATCCTCAAAGGACTTAAGTATAACGTTTTGATTGCAGACACACCCAAAAGGGCCATGAGGTTGGCCGAAGAATATACAGATAAAATTCAATTACTTGTCACGGACGTGATAATGCCCAAAATGAATGGGCGTGAACTGTCAGAACAATTGAAAATCCTTTATCCAGACCTGAAATGTATTTTTATGTCAGGATACACTGCCAATGCCATCGCCCATCATGGAGTCCTGGACGAAGAGGTGCGCTTTATTCAAAAGCCATTCTCCAAAAAAGATATGGCAACAATTGTCAAAAAAGTATTCGATGAGGGGAAAAGTTGATTTTTTCATTAAAACCTGACTCCACATCTTGTGGTTGGATAGAAGTATAATCTGAATCCACAGGTTATACTATATGGGCCAGAGCCGGTGTTATAAGGCACTTTTCCGCATTTTTTTAATATATTTCGTTGAAAACACATCTCTCCTGAAGTAAAGGATGATTATCTCTATGTGGAGAATTCAAAAGGCATAATTCTTATGTATTCCAAAAATATAAGTGAACAAATTTATAATGTATACACTACAGCACGTCAATCTGGATTCACAATCAACGTGCTCTCAGACTATGACCAAAAAATGGATCGGTTCGCATTTCTGATGGTACATTAGAACTCAAGTATCATTATCCTTTATGCGAGCTGTTCTTAAAGGAATGGTTGATCTCGAAGAAGGGAGAGAACTAAGCTTTGAGGAAGCAAAAGAAGACCCCTATAAAGAATATTCTTTCTGGGCCAGTTGATTGGTTGGATCACCCTCTTTTACCATAGTGCTAAGAATGGCTTTTTCTTTTTCTTTTGGCAGTCGACCGGTCATATGGGCTGAACAAACCTGTATTTTATCCTGATTGATAAAAACAGCCTCAGCTTCCGCCCTGCTGTTTTCTTCAATTTTAGTTATGGTTACACTGCACTGGATCGTATCTCCAAAATAGACGAAGGCAATAAATTTAAAATTCATACCCGTTGCAAGCCACCCCACCTGGCCGCCAAACTCGCAGATCATTGAACCCACCAGAAGGCCATGACAAATAAGATCTTTAAACCCTTTTTCTTTGGTCCATCTCTCATCATAATGGACCGGGTTGTAATCCCTTGTCATATCACCGAATAAAAGGGTTTCTTTTTTTGTAAATCTTTTTTGATATGTAAAACAATCTCCTGGTTTAAGACCATTGATTGCTTTTAAGCGAATAGGGTTTGACATATTTTAACTTCCCTAATCTTCTAGGTTGATTTTTTATTGTTGGAACCCGGTTTCTGAGCAGTGAGAATTTTTGCGGACAATTCGATTGTTCTTGCTCTAAACGCTTCCATTTCACTGGGTTTGACAGGGCTTGCCAATGGTGGGCGATGCTTAAGCGGATCCACCAGTTTCCCATTTTTCGACATACGAAAATCAAGATGGGTGCCAGTGGCATATCCTGTCCGTCCAACATATCCGATTACAGCTCCCTGTGATATTTTTTTGCTTTTTTTCATGCCTCTTGCAAATTTAGACATGTGATTATATTCCGTGATATATCCGTTATAATGACGAATATTAATATAATTACCCATACCCCTGTTATAACCGATTTCTTTAATGACCCCATCTCCCACTGTTTTAATGGGTGTGCCTTTGGGGGCTGCATAGTCAACCCCGGGATGAGACCGATACTCTTTGAAGATGGGATGAAGTCTTTTTTTGGTAAATTTGGATGAAATTCGTGAAAACGCAAGAGGTGCTTTTAAAAAAGCCTTTTGAAGTGATCTTCCTTTCTCATCATAATATCTTGATACCCCATTGTCGGATTTATGCAAAAAGGCTTTAAAAAGTTTGCCGCTATTGGTAAAAAACGCTGCTTGAATCGTGCCATAGCCTGAAAGGATACCATCTCTATATCTTTTTTCCACAAGAACCCTGAACTGGTCTCCGGGTTGTATATCCCGGAGAAAATCAATGTCCCAGGCAAAAATATCTGCCAATTTTCTTGCCAGTTCGGTTTGTTCCCCTGATTTTCTTACAGCCTCAAACAAGGTGGAGGTAATGGTGGAAGACACCACCTCAAGATCTACATCATATTGGATCGGCAACTGGTTGATGGAAAATATGTCTTTTTCCTTTTGAACAACCAGCCTGTCTTTCTTATTGATTTCATATTCAAAACCAACAAGATGATTTTCATGCAAAATAATTTTATAAGGCCGGCCTTCTCTGATCTGTGTTAGAGGAAAAACATCTGAGCTGCGTTTACTTATCTCATATATGGTTTTTAGCGGAAGATATTTATTGAGCAAAGAAGATGCCGTATCTCCTCTTTTTATCAACCCTTTTACAATTTTCATTTCCGGAAGGGTTATTAAAATGGCCGTGTTTGTATTTTTATCTGAATTTGAAGCAACAACTATGTTTAAGCTGCAATTTAAAAAAATGCCTGTGGTAAAGAGTATAAAAAGAATATTTTTTGTACAGGACCTTTTCCAATTACTGCATATTTTCATTTTTTCTTCCTGTTTAATTAGTCTTTGAACGAAAACCCACTCATCTACTGTGTTGCTGCAAAATTTTGCCAAATTATAAATCGGGCCTCATGTACAGAAGTACACTCCGGTTTCAAAATTTCTTGCGCCTTGTATATGAGCAATTTTTAATCCAAATACGGATTTTCGGTCAGGCACTAATTAACCATTTAACAAAATTGTTGTAAACCATATACAAACAAAGGTCTTTAGTAAAGATAATTTTTTTGCAATCCACTGTATAAATAAAAAGGACTGAAATATAAAATCCCAGTCCTTTTAAAATTATTTTTATCTGTTTAAAATGTTATTTTTCTTCTTTACCGATCTGGGCCATCATTTTAAACAGGGTATATTTATCTGTTACCTCTTCTCCAATTTTAGCCCTCAGCCGTTTTGATTCTTTTGGGAAACTCTTTTCAAGAGCTGCAAACCTTGTTTCACCGCCAAGAAATTCCTGAATGGTTCCATCAGGCGCTTTTGAATCCAGGACAAATGGATTCTTACCCTCTTTAACCAATTCAGGGTTATACCTGTAGAGTGGCCAGTAACCTGATTCAACGGCCAGTTTCCCTTCAAACTGTGATTTTCCCATACCTTTTCTGATACCCTGATTGATACATGGGGCATAACAGATAATCAAAGATGGTCCAGGATATTTTTCAGCTTCAAGAAAGGCCTTCATGGTCTGATTTTTGTTTGCCCCCATGGAGATTGATGCCACATAAACATATCCATAACTCATGATCATGCGGCCCAGGTCTTTTTTACCGATCTTTTTACCTGTGGCAGCATATTTTGCAATGGCGCCCGTGGGTGTTGCCTTGGAAGACTGTCCGCCTGTATTGGAATAAACTTCCGTGTCCATGACCATGATATTGATATCTTCTCCCGAGGCAAGAACATGATCCAGGCCGCCGAATCCAATATCATAGGCCCAGCCGTCACCGCCAAAGACCCAATGAGATTTTTTCACAAACACATCTTTTTCATCATAGATTTCTTTTAAAATGCCGCTGGTCTCATCTTTTAGTAATGTTTTTAAGGCAAAAGAATACTTTTTAGACTCTTCAGCATCATCTTTTCCTGCTATCCAGCCTTTTAACGCATCTTTGGTTTCAGAAGATATCTTGGTTTCAAGGGCTTGTTCAGCCTTTGCTGCCAGGGTTTTTCTGCGGGTTTGGGTGGCCAGCATCATTCCATACCCAAATTCTGCCGCATCTTCAAATAAAGAGCTTGCCCATGCCGGACCTTCCCCGTCTGCATTTGTGCAATAGGGTGTTGCCGGTGCCGACCCTCCCCATATGGAGGAACAACCCGTAGCATTTGCAATGGTCATCCTTTCACCAAAAAGCTGGGTTAAAAGTTTTGCATAGGGTGTTTCACCACATCCTGCACATGCGCCGGAGAACTCAAGAAGTGGCTGAAAAAACTGGCTTCCTTTAATCGTTTCCCTTTTAAGAATATCTGTTTTAAAAGGTATGGTTTTGGAGAATTTATGATTATCCACCTGGTTTTCAACCTGGCTGGCCAAAGACTTCATCTCAAGGGCAACCGTTTTGGCCGGGCAGATATCTGCACAATTCCCACAGCCCTGACAATCCAGTGGATTAACCTGAATTCTGAACTTATATGCCTCCATCCCTTTTCCTTTGCCTTCAATTGTAACAAAATTTTCAGGGGCACGCTTAAGTTCCTCGTCTGTGGCAACGATCGGAATAATAGCTGCATGTGGACAAACAAATGCACACTGGTTACACTGAATGCAATTTTCAGCAATCCATTCCGGCACATCAATGGCAACACCTCTTTTTTCATACTGGGAGGTTGCCTGTTCAAAAACACCATCCGGTGAAAATACACTGACGGGAAGATCGTCTCCGCCCTGGGCATTAATTTTTCGCATGACATTATCTACAAACGCTGTGGTCTTTTCAACAGTCGCTTCTTGTCTTTTACCCTTTTTCCAGGCTGCCGGAACCTTTATTTCAACAAGATTTTCAAGGGTTTTATCAACTGCTTCCATATTCATTGAAACAATTTTTTCACCCTTTTTACCAAACTTGGCTGCTATATCTTCCTTAAGAAGCTTGATGGCTTTTTCAACGGGGAGAACATTGGCAAGACTGAAAAAACAGGTTTGCATAATCATGTTTATCCGACCGCCCAGTCCAACTTCACCGGCAATTTTAACGGCATCAATATTATAAAATTTAAGTTTTTTATCATAAATGGTTTTTCTTAAATCACCGGGAATATTGTTTTCCATGTCTTTAACAGACCAGGGTGAATTTAAAAGAAAGGTTCCGCCTTGTTTTAAACCCTTGAGAACATCATAAAGTTCCACATAATTGGATTTATGACAGGCCACAAAATCAGAATTGTCAATCAGGTATGTTGACTGTATGGGCACATCACCAAATCTTAAATGGGATACTGTCAGCCCCCCTGATTTCTTTGAATCATAGGCAAAATAACCCTGGGCATATTTATCCGTGTTGTCTCCGATAATAGCGATGGCGCTCTGGTTGGCCCCAACAGTTCCGTCAGCTCCAAGACCCCAGAATTTAGCGGCAATGGTTCCTTTTGGGGCTGGATGGAAACCTGTTTTCACCTCAAGGGATGTATGGGTTACATCGTCAATAATACCCACTGTAAAATGATTTTTCGGCTGGATGGATTTCATGTTGTCAAAAACAGCCTTAATCATATTTGGATTAAATTCCTTGGAGGACAGGCCATATCTGCCGCCAACGATCTTAGGGCTTTCACCGTACTCCATGAATGCCGTGCACACATCTGTGTATAGCGGTTCGCCAAGGGCACCCGGTTCCTTGGTTCTGTCAAGCACAGTCAGTGTTTCAACACTTGCCGGTACTGCTCTTAAAAAGCTTTCCCTGTCAAAAGGTCTGTAAAGGCGAACTTTTACAAGCCCAAGCCTCTCTCCTTCGGCATTGAGCTGGTTAATGGATTCTTCAATAGCTTCACAGCCTGAACCCATGGCGACAATCACTTTGTCAGCTTGTGGATCTCCCACATAATCAAATAGATTATATTCCCGACCGGTTAGATTGCTCACCTTTTTCATATATTTATTCACAATGGCCGGAATTTTAATATAATAAGAATTGGCAGCTTCCCTGCCCTGAAAATAGATATCCGGGTTCTGTGCGGTTCCCCTGGTATCAGGATGTTCCGAGTTTACTGCGCGGCTTTTAAATTCTTTTAAGGCATCATAATTAAACAGGGCAGCCATGTCATCATATTCAATCATTTCTATTTTCTGGATTTCATGGGAAGTTCTGAACCCGTCATAGAAATGAAGGAAGGGTACCCTGGCTTCCATGGTGGCAAGATGAGCAACCAAAGCAAGATCCTGGGCTTCCTGGACGGAGTTGGACGCAAGCATGGCAAAACCTGTCTGTCTTGCGGCCATAACATCCTGGTGATCACCAAAAATGGAAAGCGCATGGGCTGAAATAGCACGGGCTGTTACATGGAAAACACAGGGAAGAAGCTCTCCTGCAATTTTATACATATTAGGAATTTTAAGTAAAAGTCCCTGGGATGCTGTGAATGTTGATGTAACCGCTCCTGCAGCAAGAGAACCATGAACTGCTCCTGCAGCCCCTGCTTCAGATTGCATTTGTTTTATGTTTAACACCTGACCAAATATATTTTTTCTGCCTTTGGATGCCCAATTGTCTGCAATTTCGCCTAAGGGGCTTGAAGGTGTTATTGGATAAATAGTAGCAACTTCGCTCATGGCATAGGCCACATGGGTTGCTGCCGTATTTCCATCAATAGTCTGCATTCTCTTTTTCATAAGTTTGTACCTCGTTTAGTTTAATGTGAAAAAGTAAAGCTCCAATATAACTTTAAGGTTCTACAGCAAATGGTTGGATATGTAAATAATTAAAGAAACTCGATACTTAAGATCTTGTTGAAAAACATATAAAAATAAAAAGTTTTCTTTTTAAACGGCGCCGGTTATCCTCTGCTTTTATTTCTAAAGAGAAAATAATAAAACGTAACAGGGGAAAAAAGGCCTCCTGTTACGTTTTATAGTGCCTGGTGTTTGAATAAAAACCGAACAAATTAAATTATAAGGCCTGGTCTAATGCCTCA
>Ga0233429_1003206_pt1 | contig 15787 bp, 10 predicted proteins | sample SI_118_April2016_3_FD_179879 | JGI IMG/M metagenome (GOLD analysis project Ga0233429, IMG submission 179879) | Seawater microbial communities from Saanich Inlet, British Columbia, Canada - SI_118_April2016_135_MG | ecosystem: Environmental > Aquatic > Marine > Inlet | place: Canada: British... | reverse complement strand
GGCCCAGCCGATGCCCTGTACGGCACCGCCTTGAATCTGGCCCTCTACGTAACTGGGATGAATCGCCTTGCCCACGTCCTGGACAGCCGTATAGCGCAGGACCTGAACCTTGCCCGTCTCTTCATCGACGGAAACATCGACGATGTGAGTCCCGAAGGCATTGCCGGCGCCCGATGCATTGATCGAGCCTGTGCCTTCGATCGGACCACCTGTTGAGCCCTGCTGGGCGGCGACCTCGGCGAAGGTCAATCTCTTGGACGCGTCAGAGTTGCAGACGAAGGCATTGTCACGCCATTCGACACTGCCCTCCTCGACTTCGAGTTGCAGGGCCGCTCGTGCAGCCATTTTCTGCTGTGTATCGATGGCGGCATTGTAACATGCATGGCCTGTGGCGTAGGTAACGCGGCTGCCACCGGTGCCATCGTGATAACCAATCGTATCGGTGTCAACGACGGCGGGTTTCACCTCATCGATACCGATCCCCAGTGTCTCGGCGACGATCATCGCCATAGACGCCCGCGACCCACCGATGTCGGTGGAGCCTTCGAGCAGACTGACCGTGCCGTCTGTGGCGACGACGATGGTAGCAGCTGACTGCCCCCCGCCATTGAACCAGAAACCACTGGCGACGCCTCGCCCCACGCCGGCGGGCTTCGGACTCTTGTAGTGATCGGAGTCGATCGAGGCTTGTACCGTCTGCTCACAGCCGATCGCTTTGAAGACGGTGCCATCAGCACGTCGTGTGCCTTCGCGCGCCGAATTCTTCAGACGAATCGCCAGAGGATCCATGCCGATCTTGCCGGCCAGTTCGTCGAGGATCGATTCTGAGGCGTGCGCCGCATTCGGCGCACCTGGTGCACGATAGGCGGTGGACTTGGGTTTGTTCAGCACCACATCGAAGGCATCGATCTTCACGTGGGCAATGTTGTATGGCGAGAAGATACAGGCCGCCCCGGCACCGACAGCGGATCCGGGGAAAGCACCCGCCTCATAGGCCATATAGGCTTGGGCTGCCGTAATGCGACCGTCGTTGGTGACGCCCATCTTGCACTTGATATAACCACCAGGGCCTGGGCCCGAGCCTTCAAATACCTCGGCGCGGGACATGGCGATTTTCACTGGATGACCCGTCTTGTGCGACAGCACAGCAGCAGCGGGCTCCATGTAGATGGGGAATTTGCCACCGAAACCGCCGCCGATCTCCGTGGGAATCACCTTCACCTTGGAAATCGGTACCTGCAGTACCTCGGCGACTTGCTCGCGTATCTGGAAGGCGCCTTGGGTGCTGACCCATACGGTGATCGAGCCATCTTGTTTCCACAGCACAGTGGTCACGTGCGGTTCGATGTAGCCCTGGTGAACCGTGGCCGTGCGGAATTCGCGTTCGACCACAACGTCTGCTTCTGCGAAACCAGCCTCGATGTCACCCATCGCTTGCTGATTGTGCGAGGCAATGTTGGATTTCTTGCCGGAATTTTCTCCCAATTCGCGAGTTGTCCGGCTCTCATCGAGGAGCGGGGCGTCGTCCTTCATCGCCTCGAGGACATCGACGACGGCGGGCAGCACCTCGTATTCTACCTCGATCAGTGCCAATGCTTCTTCGGCGATATGTGGGCTCGTCGCCGCCACGGCAGCGATGGAGTGCCCTTTATAGAGAGCTTTGCCTGTTGCCAGAGAATTGGACGCAATCTCACGAATGTTGACAGTGGATTCACCGATGTTCGACATCTTGTCGACTGTGGCGACCAGGTCCTCCGCCGTCGCCACGGCGCGGACACCCTCCATCTGCATCGCCTTCGAGGTGTCAATGCTCTTGATGTTGGCGTGAGCATGAGGACTGCGCAATATCTTGCCATACAGCGCGTCTGCGGGCCGTATATCGGCTCCGTAGACAGCGCGCCCCGTTACCTTGTCCTCGCCGTCATGGCGAATTGGGCGGGTGCCGATAACATTATAACGGCCATTGTCGGTCATTTCTGGATAGGCAGGCTTCGTCGCCATGGTCACTCAGGCTCCTGGAATGCGAATTTTGGGCTGATCCCGTTTCGCGTTTCGCGGCTCACGGGCTGGTGGGTGATCGCGTGTTTCCGATTCACCTTCTGTAGTCATGTGGGTCTTAGGCTAATCAGGCACCAGAGAGAAGTCAACGTGGAGTGACACAGGCCCCGGCGTCCACTACGTTTCTGCATGCATCACACCCATCTTCTGCCACTTGGGCGAGGCCCCTATGAGCGAAACGACAGTAGCCACCCGTAGACTACTCATCGTTGACGACGAGGACGCCATTCGGCTCGTCATCCGTCGCGCGTTCGCCGATTTTCAAGTCGAGGACGCCGCGGACGCCGCGCAGGCACTGATGTCGATTGGTCGTTCTGCACCGGACATCGTCATCACTGACATCCACCTCACCGGCATGGATGGATGTGCACTGCTGGCTCGCATCCGCGAGTCTCATCCTGAGGTGCCCGTCATCGGTATCTCTGGTTACGTAAACGACGAGGATGTCGAGGACTTCGATTTTGACGCTTTCCTGCTCAAGCCAGTGGAGTTGAAACAGTTGCGTGAGCGGGTGCTGACAGTTCTCGACTCCCGTCCGGGCGGAGAAAACTAACCGTCTGCGCGGTCGAGCACTGCGACGGGTTCCCCGCATGTCTCGTCCCATCTACTCCGGCTTTCTCCTCAGCCTCCTACTGAGCATCCATGCCCGGGCTGACAACGGTGCCGTCGCCCTGGTGGCAGCGGCCGACGATCCCTCGTGGCATCCCCTGCCGTGGACCAGCTATGGGCGTCCCCCCGCTTCGCCACAAGATCTGACTGCCCAATTCTCCGTTGAACTCAGCAACAGTCGCGACACCCTCCTGGTTGCCGTGGTTGTGGACGACGAGTCCCATGACCTTGCACCCAGTGGTGCCTTTGAGTGGGATTCCCAAGATGGATGTGAAGTCTTCATTCAGTGGCCCCGGCAGGCGCCGCAGCAAATGGTCATCCGCTCCGCCGCCGCCTCCTCCGCTGTCGGTTCTGCGTCGCGGGTTGTCGACGCTGGACGCCTGATCTACCGATTGCGACTCCCGGCGCCTCAGACGTTGCCTCAGGAAGCGGTCATTGGTTTCGATCTGGCCGTAGTCGACGCTGACGCGGATGGCTCCTTCACGTGGCAAACGTGGGGCCGTGGCGAGCAGAAGATGACCCATCCGGGTCGTCTTGGTGATCTGATCCTCACCAACAGACCTACTGCATATCTATCCGGAAAAATAGAAGCCCCCGCCGGTGATCCCGGCGGCCTCTGTGTGCGAGTTTCGCCAAGTCACCCTGCGAAGGAGTGGGAAATAACGGCCCGTAGCGACGACGCCGGTCGCTTCAGTCTGCAGCTTCCGGCAGGAGACTACGACCTGCAACTCGGGGACTCCACGACCGTTCAGCAGGTCTTGCCAGGAACAACACAGGTCGAGATCCCGGCGGGACGAAGCGCTGTCACTGGAGACAAGATTCCGATTCGTTGGCGCGAGCAGCCCATGGGGGAGGGGCAGGTCAACGGAGCGTGGAGGACATACCGTCTCCCCGATGGCCTTCCGGGTCCAAGGATTCACGAACTGGAGGCGATCAACGACGAGATATGGGTCGCCGCAGACCAGGGTCTTGCGCGTTTTGACGGGGCTGTCATCCGAACGATGGAAATGGATGAACCCACAGCCTTCCAGGTGATCTATCCCGATCAAACAGGTCGGATATGGCTGGGATCCGGTTGGCTGTCAGACGGCGGACGTGGTGTCTTCGTGCTCAGCGGCGATACCCTCACGCACTTTGGTCGATCACATGGGTTGCCAGATCTTCGCGTCACCGATGTCATTGAGGACCAGCAAGGGAATGTCTGGCTCGCCACATTCGGTGGCGGTGTCGTTCGCTATGATGGGCAGCGATTTCGCACATATACCGTCGAGGATGGTCTAGGCGACAACATCGCCCTTGCTCTTGCCGTCGATGCTGAAGGAGTTGTCTGGGTTGCCACCGGATATGGTCGCTCCGGCGGCAGGATTGGTGGGCTGTCCCGATTTGAGGCGGGACAATTCACGACGCTTACAACCGACGATGGACTCGAGTCCAATTGGGTAACCGATCTCTCTGTCGGCACAGATGAATCAATCTGGTTCAGCACGCTCGGGGGGGGGATCGCTCGGTATCGCAATGGCGAGATTCATTCGCTTGCGCTGCCAGATGAGAGTCGTCGTGTCTGGGCTCTGAGTGCTGTTGAAGATGATCGTCTGTTGGCAGCAACCTCTACCGGTATCGCATCCGTCCATGTTGTTGAGTTCGATGCGCTCCCGATCGACGGGTTCAATCACGAAGTGTTCGACGTCGTCACGGATGCGGCGGGTCGAATCTGGGTGGCTACCGCCCGCGGGCAGTTGCTGTGTTATGATGGAACCCATGTGCGCACAATGGTGCCGGCGGGGGAGACTGCTGCCATCACCACGATACTGCAGGATGTCCAAGGCTCGGTGTGGGCGATTGGTCATGGCGCATCTGTTGTCACCCCGGAGGGGTTGAGGGGCTCTGCAGGCTCAATCACCGGCATTCAGGATGCCCTCGCCGCACAGGACACAATGTGGTTTGCCACCCATGATGGTCTGTGGTCTGTGCACGAAGGAGATCTGTCTCGGTATGGCATGAGCTCCGGGTTGTCCGATGCGCGCACGGAGCGACTCGCCCGAGATTCGTCCGGTACTCTCTGGGTTGGCACCCGGAGTGGGGTGGCACGCCGACGTGGTAACCGTTTTGAGATGCTGACGAGCGCTGATGGTCTGCCACATCCCCATGTGATCGGCTTTGAGATTGATGGAGAAGGTGATCTGTGGATTGGCACGCGAGATGGTGTATGCAGGTATCGCGAGGAACAGGCCGCCGAGAGCCTCGAGTGCGAGTGGCCCCTGCCGCCCGGCCCCGTGGATCCGCTGTTCATCGATCAGTCGGGTGCCCCATGGTTCCACGTCTCAGGAGGCCTGGCAGTCTACAAGGATGGAGATTGGCTGACGATGGGTGTCGCAGAAGGTCTGCCGACCGCCAGCGTTGTTTCGGCTTTTCAGGATCACACGGGTCGCCTGTGGGTTGGCACCACGGGCGGCCCCGCATACCTGCAGGATGCTCGTTTCATTGCCATAGATCTGATCGGCGGAACCTCCATTGTGTTTTCCATCGACGAGCCGATTGCTGGTGAGATCTGGTTTGGCACGCGAGATCTGGGTGTGCAGCGCTACCATGATGGCATGTTACAGACCCTGTTTGAAAGGGACGGAATCGGCGGTAACAGCGTCTACGATATCGAGGCGGGGGAGCAAGACGCCATTTGGATTGCGACGGATGGTGGGCTGACACGTTACCTGCCAAGCACTGAGCCCCCAGAGGTTCACATTTCCGATGTCGTCACCAGCGTTCCTCACGGCACGGTGTCAACCGTATCGATGCCATCCTCCCAGCGTCACCTCACCATCTTCTTTCAGGCACGAGGCCTTGGTCTGCCCGCCCGGTCACCCCTGTATCGCCACCGCCTGCGAGGGCACTCTGACTCCTGGCAGTATACGCGCATGGGCCGCGCGGACTACGAGGATCTGGCGCGCGGCGACTATTTCTTCGAGGTGCAGGCCGTAAGCCGCGACTTCGTTCTGTCTCTCCCTGCCCACATCGAGATACGCGTGGACTGGCCATACGAGCGTGTACTGTGGGGCAGTGGGATGGCGCTGCTCGTATTGCTCATGGGTGTGCAGATTCGTCGTGTCATGCAGCGAGATCATCGTCTGCAGCTCACCAATGCGGCCTTGCTCAGGTTGAATGAAGACCTGAGCGAGCAAGAGCGAAAACGTCAACATGCAGAAGAAGCAAGGGCGCAACTCGATACACAGGTGCGTGACCTGCGTCATCTGGAGCGCTTGCGAGGGCGTCTCAGTGACACCGATTCTCTCGACTCAATCCTTGCTGCCGCCGGTGAGGCAGTCGTGGCGACCATCGCTGCGCCCGGCTCCCGTGTGCACCTGCACTGCGACGGACGCCACTGGGACTCGGGTGGAAGGCAGCGCGGAACCCACTATCGCCACGACCTGAGCTGGGGTGAGAGCACGCGGGGAGAGCTGGAGATCTGGGTTCCCTCAAGACTGGAGGAAGGACACCGACGCGCCCTGCTTGATGAAACGGCGATGCAGGTAACTCGAGCTCTTGAGACTCGTGAATTGACGGCGCAGCTGCTGCAGCAAGCACGCCTGGTCGCTCTGGGACAGATGGCTGCCGGTGTCGCCCACGAACTCAATCAACCTCTTACGGCGATTGCCACGGTGGCGGGGGACATTCACCTGCGCCTGCTGGATGGACATAGACCCAGCGACGATCGACTGCGGCAGATGATGACGGATCTGACAGGCATGGTCGATCGCATGTCCAGTACAATCGAACACCTGCGTGTGTTTTCACGCGATACGTCCGCGGAGCCTGGTGTCCCCGTCGACTTGAACGAAGTTGTGGAATCGGGTTTGAAAGTGCTCGGCACGCAGCTGGCAAATAACAACATCCTCGTCGAGCAGGTTCGTGCTCCACACGTGCCGACGATTCACGGACAGCCATACCAACTCGAGCAGGTCCTGTTGAATTTTCTGACCAATGCCCGCGATGCCCTGGATGATGTGCCCGAAGGGCAATCTCGAACGATCCGTGTCACCACAAGTTGGGATGCTGGTCTGATCTGTCTCGAAGTGGCTGACAATGGTCCTGGCATTGCGCCGGAGGACAAGGAGCGGCTCTTTGAGCCGTTTTTTACGACGAAACCCGCCGATCGAGGAACAGGGCTTGGTCTTTCAATCTCCTACGCGATTGTGCGCAATCATGGTGGCACGATTACCTGTGACAGCACTCTGGGCCATGGCACTGTGTTCAGGGCAGAATTTCCAGTGGAGGTAGAATGATGAAGCTCCCCGCCCTGCGTATTCTGGTTGTCGACGACGATGATGACATCCGCCAATCGCTCAACAACTACCTGGCAGATCGCGGCCACGATGTGACGCTTGCTGACAGTGCGGAGCGCGCCGTCGATCTATTGCAGGCACATCCCATCGATGTTGTGATCACCGACGTGCGCATGTCAGCAATGGATGGCTTCGAACTGCTGGCCCACATCCAGAAGACAGACCCCAGCATAGATGTCGTCGTTGTGACAGCTTTTGGTGATGTGGAGAGTGCAGTGCGGGCTATGCGCGAGGGGGCCTTTGACTTCTTCGCCAAACCCTTCAAGGTGCAGGATATCTCTGCTGCACTTCAGAGGACCGCACGATTCCAGCAACTGCGTCGCGACATCGAGAGATATCGAACCAGATTGCAGTTGGTCATCGACGCAGGCAGGCAGACTTCGGGGATTGATGCTCTGATTGGTTCGAGCCAGGCCATGGAGCAGGTTCGATCGCAGATTCGCCAGGTCGCCAGGGCCCCCTCAACGACGGTGTTGATTCTTGGCGAAACCGGCACGGGCAAAGAGCTGGTCGCGCAAGCGGTGCACTATGCCAGCGACCGTGCGGACGCACCATTTGTCGCTGTCGATTGTTCAGCCATTCCGGCGACGCTAATGGAAAGTCAATTTTTCGGTCACGAACGAGGTGCATTCACCGACGCGCAGCAAGCTCGACCGGGCTACTTCGAGCAAGCGGATGGCGGCACTCTCTTTTTGGACGAGATCGGTGACATGAGTCTTGATCTGCAATCACGATTGCTCAGGACCTTGGAAACTCGTCAGGTTCGTCGCGTCGGTGCAGAACAGACGGTGCCCGTCGATGTTCGTGTCGTGGCCGCTACACACAGGGACCTGGCTGAATGTGTCCGGCAGGGACTCTTTCGGGAGGATCTCTACTACCGTGTGGAATCCTTCGTCATTCAGGTTCCTTCACTGCGAGCGCGATGTGAAGATATCCACTCCTTGGCGGAACACTTCGTTCATCGTTATGCAAGGGAACTGCGAAAGCCTGTCCAAGAGCTGTCGTTGGCCGCGATTGAACGATTGCAGTCCCATGACTTCCCGGGCAACGTTCGTGAGCTTCGCAATATCATCGAGCGTAGCGTGATTCTATGCGAGCAGAGCGTTGTCGATGAGAATCACCTTTCTCTGCAGTCGAAGCCGGCAACGATTGCGTCCGGCGAAGCAGAGGATGGACTCAGCCTGGATGCCGCTGAACAACGGGTGATACGCAGGGCACTGGAGCAAGCCGCCGGGCATCGCGGCGAAGCAGCAAGACTCCTTGGGATTTCGCGAGACGCCCTGCGACGACGACTTCAGCGTCTTGGGATGGATGACGCCAGCTGAGGCCGGCACCCAACGTAGCCACTGTAAACGCGGAATCGCGTGTAACACGCGATTCCGCGCGTGATTCCGCGTTGCATCGAGTTGCTCGCAGCCTGCCCTGAGCATGTCGCAAATTTCCGCATGTTGTTGTTTTTCCGCAGGTTGGAGGTTGCGTGTGAGTCAGTTGAGGGATGCAGGCCTAATGTTTGCGTAGAGGCCAGGGCAACCAGGCTGGAGTCAACGCAAATGAAGATTCTACTCGTCGACGACGATACCACCTTTCTGCGGGTGATGGGAGATGCCCTGAGCGCGCGAGGGCATCATATGCGGGTCACTGGCAGTGGTGTCGAGGCGCTGGGACTGATCAAGCAAGATTGCCCCGATATCGTGATCACTGACCTGGAAATGCCCGAGATGGATGGAATCGGGCTGATGATTCGCGTCCACGAGCTCGTGCCGAATCTTGCGGTGGTGATCCTGTCTGCCGTCGGTGATGCAACGAGTTCCTCGCGGGCATTCCAGCACGGTGCCTACGGTTATCTGCAGAAGCCGTGTAGAGTTGAAGCCCTGATCGAGGGAATCCAAAGATTCGATGACGCCGACAAGGCGCACCAGAAAGAGGCTTGACGGTTTAGCGAACTTCCGCGTCCAGCGGCTACCTGACTCCGCGTCCAGCGGCTACCTGACTCCGCGTCCAGCGGCTACCTGACTCCGCGTCCAGCGGCTACCTGACTCCGCGTCCAGCGGCTACCTGACAGGTGGCCCGCACGGCAGCTACCTTTGGGGGCATGACGACAGACATCCGATGGGTTGCAGTGAACGCACCGCCACAACTTGAGCATGATGTCGTTCACTTGTGGCGTGTCGACCTCGATACCTGCGAAGCCGCCGAGAAACGGTGCCGTAGTGTGCTGGCAGCTGATGAACACGCTCGAGCTGATCGCTTTCGTGCCAGTCGTCAATCGCGGCGTTTCGCCGTCACGCGTGGGACCCTGAGACACATTCTATCCGGGTATCTGCACACGACACCCAAGCAACTCCGTTTCGCCTACGGTACGCATGGCAAACCCTATCTCGAGTCTCCGCAGGCAGACGTACGCTTCAATGTCAGCCACTCCGGTGGCGTCGCACTGATGGCATTTGCCCGTGTACGTGATCTGGGTGTCGACGTGGAGCGAACGATGCGAGACGTCGGATGGGAGCAGGTGGCGGAGCGATTCTTCGCCGATTCGGAGCTGGATCAGCTGCGGGCATTGCCTGGCGATCAGCGACGGTCAGGATTCTTTCGTTGTTGGACGTCGAAAGAAGCATACATGAAGGCAACAGGACGTGGCATTACGTTGGGGCTGGGAAACTTCATCGTGCGTGTCGATCCGGCGCTCCCGGCCGAACTTCTATCGACGGCGGAAGGCGGTGCCGGCGACTGGTGGCTTACGCAGGTCGAGCCCGGGGCGGGTATGGCCGGTGCCCTGTGTGTGGCTGGTGGCCCGCTGGAAGTGCAATATTTCGAGACTACAACACCAACTCCTGATTGACACCACGCATGTCCATCTCAAAATCGATGCCCTGAACGGGCGGTCGCGTATCATGTAGATGGATACCCATCCTGCGGGCAGGTCCCAGACGATTGAGGATGATGTCCTCGTGGAAACCGTCGATGGGATAGACTGTGTAGACGTTGATGACATTGAGTAGATCCCAGCGTGCGCCGAGTCCATCCAGGCGCGTTTCCATGACCTTCATGACATAGTCAGCCTTCGCCCGCATGCCCTCCGGTGACGTATCGCCGAGTTTGATGATTCCTGCATCATCGAGGACGCCATCACGCAGTTCGCCGGCGCCGGCGATGACGAGGCTGGGGCGCACCTCGGGGGTTTCTGCCTTGACGATGTAGCCGAATGCGTGCATCTGTGGTTCCGTCGGGGGCGCGTAGGCAGGAGACACGTTAGTGCGGGCGAGCGGATTCAGATCATCGAGATACAGACCCCACTCCTTTAGCACACGACAATAGGTCTCGTTAAAGTCGATGAAGCCTTGCATGGGATACGGGGCAGGACACCGCAACTGAATACTGCACAGAGCCGTGCGCTCGCATTCGACCTGCGCCAGATGGCGATCGATGAGTTGGAAGCCTTCTTTCCAAGAGGTCGGCGTCCGCAGTGTAACGAAGACAATCTCGTATCCAGGATCGGCGACGACGCCGCAGGAGTAGGGGTCTATGCCCTTGAGAAAGTGGTAGTGACCTTGGGGATTGGCGATCAGCATATTGGCTACTTTGTGGTTGACTTTGCAATGAGACCGCATATTGTACCAGTACAACGAGTTACAGGCTTTTAAGGTACGCCCTGGACGAATCTGCTTCAAATCACATTACGACTGAAGCGATTCCACAGGGGCATGGATGCTCCGCACGCCTTCCGCCCCAGGAGGTGAACAGATGGCTACCGTTGATATTAACAGTGCCGCTGCCACTGCAGTAAGCAATCCGAATGCATCGCCACGCGAGCGCGCCCAGCATCGACTCGGACGACTCGTCGCCAGTCTCGAAGCCGTAGCCAGTCGCCTGGATTCCGACTCAACCGCGAGCACGACAGAGCGAACGGTTCTGCGCACGCGTTTCAACGATCTTCAGCGCCAGGTGAATCGCCTTGATGGCATTGTCGCGGGTGAGGGATTCGAGGCGCGAGGCCAGGGCCAAGTCAGTGCCGGCATTACCGGTTCTGCTGCAGGCAGTCCTGGACCGATTACTGCAGATGCTGCTGCGCCAGCACGAGCACAGACCGATCGCGATCGTGTCGAAGTCGCTGCAGAGAATGTGGAGGCTGCAGCGCCGCCCGCTCCAGCACCTGCGCCAGTTGCTGCGACGCCGGCTGAGGGTGTCGACGGGGTAGATCTCGTCGCCTGATCATCACCTGTCCCGCTCGAGATTGACCATATAGCCTTAAGGGCCGTTCCGGAAGACCGGGGCGGCCCTTTTTTGTATCTTGCGGCCTTCCTCTTACGCAAAGACTGCACATGAAGGAGAAGCAACACGATGGCCTGGCAGGTGCTGATCCAATCCGACGTCGAACTCTATGTGACGATCACCAAGCTGCTGGATGAAGCGGATGTTGAGTTGCATTGGTGGAAAGGCCTCACACCAGATCCGGACACAGACTTTGATGTGATCGATGCGATCTACGCATACGGACATTTTTCAGTCACGCGAGAATTGATGCTGAAGTGTCCGCGCCTGAAGATCGTCGCCAATTTTGGTGTGGGTTGTGATCACATTGATCAGGTGGCGGCGCAGGAACTGGGCATCCCGGTCGGTAACACACCCGGTGTGTTGGACGAAACGACGGCGGATCTGACATGGGCACTGCTGCTGGCGGCGGCGCGCAATGTCGTGTGTGGCGACGAGTTCGCTCGCGGTCCGGATTTCCTCAAGTACGATGCGAGCTTCATGCTCGGTCAGCAGGTCACGGGTGGAACGATCGGCATCATCGGGTTGGGCAGAATAGGTTACCAGGTGGCTAAACGGGCCGTCGGCTTTGATATGCCGATCCTCTACCACAACCGCGGGCGAAATGAGCGAGCTGAAGCTGACTTTGGCGCCACATGGGTGCCCCTGGACGAGTTGCTTGAGCGCGCCGATTTTATCGCCCTCAACATGCCGCTGACCGATGCCACGACAGGGATGATCGGAGCGCGTGAGTTTGATCTCATGAAGCCAACAGCGGTTGTCGTAAATGCCGCTCGTGGCCCCGTTTGGGATCAGCCGGCCCTGTTGGCGTCACTGCGCGCGGGTCATTTGCATGCGGCGGCAACTGATGTCACCTATCCCGAACCTCTGCGTCGTGACGACGAGATACTGGGTGAGAAGCGGCTTGTTGTATTGCCGCATCTGGGGTCGGCGACGCTGCAAACACGCGATGCGATGGCGAAGATGTCCGTGGAGAATCTCCTCGCTGGTCTCGAGGGCCGTGACGTGCCACATCGAATTGTGTAGTGGGTGTTGCGTGCCCGCGAATCTTTGAGAGATTCTATCCTTTGGGTGCTTGAAGCCCCAGACACTGGACAGTTCAACAACGGAGAGTTAGCGCACCATGGCAGATGCCGCGCACTACAAGGTTATCATCATTGGTTCTGGTCCCGCAGGTTTCACTGCAGCTCTGTACACGGCGCGAGCTGATCTTTCGCCTCTGGTGTTGGAGGGTGCGCAACCGGGTGGTCAGTTGACGATCACAACAGATGTCGAGAATTACCCGGGTTTCCCCGATGGCATCATGGGTCCGGAGATGATGGAAAAGTTTCGCGAGCAGGCGCAGAAATTTGGTGCAGAGACACTCTTCAAGACGGTCACGGAGGTCGACTTCTCTCAACGCCCCTTCAAGATCGATGCAGAGGGGACGCACTATACAGCGGACTCAGTCATCATCGCCACGGGTGCTTCTGCACGCTTACTGGGGTTGGAGTCGGAAACAAAGTTGATGGGTCACGGCGTCTCCGCTTGTGCCACCTGTGATGGGTTCTTCTTCCGCGACAAGGAGATCGTCGTCATCGGTGGTGGTGACACGGCGATGGAAGAGGCCAATTATCTGACCAAATTCGGCTCCAAGGTCACCGTCGTGCATCGACGCGAGGAGTTCCGCGCCTCGAGAATCATGGAGGCGCGGGTCCGCGAGAATCCCAAGGTTGAGGTGGTGACCCCCGTCGTCGTCGAGGAAGTTCTGGGCACGGAGGATGGTATGGCCGTGACCGGCGTGCGCCTGAAGAACGTGGAGACGGAGGAGACCTTCGAGATTCCCTGTGAGGGGTTTTTCGTTGCCATCGGTCACAAGCCGAATACATCGCTCTTCGAAGGTGTTCTCGACATGGACGAGACGGGCTACCTCATCACGCAACCGGATTCAACGAAGACGAACATCGAAGGCGTCTTTGCCTGCGGTGATGCACAGGATCATGTGTACCGGCAGGCCGTGACAGCCGCTGGTACTGGCTGCATGGCTGCGATTGAGACGGAGCGGTGGCTCGAAGCACAGGAATAAGACCTGAACCAACCCAACTGCGGACGGCTGGAGCTCTCGCACGAGCTTCGGCCGTTTCTTTACCGCGCCAGTCCGGCGTATACCTCGCGGCCGCGGCGAAACAGCTCACGCACTTCTTCACGCTGGTCATCTGTGTTGTAGCGTCCCATCGTGTCGACCCACTTGAGCGATTCATCGATCGACTCGAGGAAGAAACGGGCGCTCTCCTGGCGTTGTGCCGGCGGCCGGCCGCAGGAAAACCACGTCGGGCTCGTGTGCGCAAAAAGCGACTGATTGAAGCTGTCGCGACTGTGCCCCCATGCACGTGCAGCAATCCAGCCGTCATTCTGGGCTGTGACTTTGCAGCGTATCGTGCCAGAGAAGGCGTCACCATCATCGAAGCCGCTCTCATTCGCGAGCCTGCGATCCGCGAACCTGCGATCGACGACCTTACCATCCATGATGATTTCTACGGCGTCCACCGGGTAGTGTGACTGGAAGGTCACTTCTGCGTCGAGGGTTCCGCCCCCGTCCAGGGGTAATGTGGCGCCGATCGGTGCGTCATTGATCTTCATGTCGATGACGGGACCATTGGTGATAAAGGTGCGCCCCTTCTTCATCCCATCGATCCAATTCTCGTATGAGAAGTCCTTCTCCGTGTGCACATAGACGCGATTGTTCGAACACACGAACCAGTCCGTTCCCGTTGAGGCGGGCAATCGCAGGCCGCAGTTGAGGAGTTTGTACCACAGATCGTATTCCGGATCCATCCAGAAGGGGTCAAAGAGGTTGAAGGCGTCGAGCTTCCCAAGGGCTGCAGCGATGGGTGCTTCCATACCGCAGCCATTGTGACACCAGATGACAAGTCCCCCCTGGTCGCGTGCTTCGTCGCAGCAGGTACACAGGGGTGGATAGTCGGGGTCGAACTGCCCTGCGAGAGTGTGACCGCGGCTGACAGGTTGTACGAGGTTGCGAATGTTGAGGAACATCACGTGACCGTATCCCATGCCCCACGGTGAATTCTCACCGTAGTGACGATTCTCCTCGCCAACATCAGCGACGTGGTGGGCCGTGGTGAACTCATTCATTACACCGATCGGAAATTTGTTGCTCGCGTAGGGCAACTGGCGTCGATCGAGAATACTGACGACGGTGACATTGTAGCCCTCGACGGAGCAGTCGATCCCGAGGCGATCGTTAGGTCGTGTTTCCTTCTCGTCGTAGTGAATGTGGGTGTTGCCGGGATACCAGTTGTTCTCTTGTGGGTGAGTCCAGCGTTCGATGCGGATCTCTGTGTCGACGATCCCTGCAGCAGGCGTCTCAAGCACGACTCGCTGAGGCCGGTATTCAGTACCGCGTTCAACAAGGATGTCCGTGCGACCACGACCGGTCGTCACGGTGAATTCACCTTCAGGCGCGAAGAAGAACGGCGTACCCGGACCCTGTTTCAGCATCGCCTGGTTGGGATGCCGAAAGGTCCCACTCGGACCCAACACATGAACCTTGGCGTCTATCTTTTCGTTTGTCGCTGCATCGATGATGGTGCCGTGTAGTGTGGCCATCGTTTCACCGCCTCTGTCGGATGTCGCGGTAACAGGTCAGTTCAACTCGTATGTCTCGTAGGCGTTTTCGCATGGATTGCCGCGACTGATATGCATGCGCCCATTGTCCGCCTCAATCAGGATTGAAAACACACTGCTCCAGAACCCTGTGACGGGATGGTCGTTGGGGTGCCGGCAGATCGAGCGAGGATGATTGTCATGGTCAGATAGGGCAGACTCGAAATGACTTCGTTGGATGGGGCGTGGCGCGGCGGCGAGTAGTTCGTCGATGCGGCACTTTCTTGGAATCGATTCGATCAATTCGGGAAAACTGTCATTCACTGTCACCAATTCTGGGTGCAGACAGTGATTCGTATGTGTGACGACGCCGTCCTCATCGTCGTCGCGCAGCACGTGTACCGCATCGATGGTCACTTCGAAATCAGCCGGTCCTTGTGGCGTGGCTAACAGGACGTTGGCAGGGATCGCCCGCTCGGCACGGCTGACGGCCGCCGCTGCCGCCTCCAGGCTACGGCTCTCGAAGATGGCTCTTACTGTGAAGTAGTGGGGGACACCAAGTGCCCTCGCTGGGGCCGGCAGCGTGTTCAGGCACACACCGATCCCCGCATCACTGACGCCGATGTAGGCGATCAGACCTGCCTGTGTGATGGTGGCGAAGGCAGGCGCGTCGTCTGGTCGCCTCGTAAGAACGACGGTGTGTGGATCCAGTTCGACATCGTTGTCCCAATTCTGTCCAGCGACGGCGCCCAATGAGCTGACTTGCCCGGATACGGCGAAGGATGTGCACCCAGCATCTGTTGTAACACTGCTGCCTGGCGCTACACCTCGGCCACCATCCTCGGTCTGCAACTGATTGCGGATCTGCAGCAACATAAGACGCTCGCCACTGACACCACTTGCCCGTGACA
>Ga0233429_1003205_pt1 | contig 15787 bp, 6 predicted proteins | sample SI_118_April2016_3_FD_179879 | JGI IMG/M metagenome (GOLD analysis project Ga0233429, IMG submission 179879) | Seawater microbial communities from Saanich Inlet, British Columbia, Canada - SI_118_April2016_135_MG | ecosystem: Environmental > Aquatic > Marine > Inlet | place: Canada: British... | reverse complement strand
TAGCATCAGAATCCCAATCATCAGTATATTGTGAAGGAGTAGTTTTATCTCCATCAGGAATGGCACTTGCAATAGTAGTAGAATTTCCCCTTAAATCATAATAAGCATTTGTAGTTGCACCAAAAGCACTAACTTCAGTTTCAGAGACATCTTGAATGTTAATAAAACCATCAACAGGAATAACTTCATTTGAACAAGAGATTGAAGTGTTAATAGTCCAATCTCCAGATGTATAGTTGCTATTACAGTAAGTTACAGCAGCAGCCACAGCAAAACTACCATTAGTAGTATAGTTACTGAAGCTAGTTACGTTAGCAAACATTATTCCAGTTGCGTTACTATAACTACAATTAAAAGTAGAGTTACAAGTATTACATCCACTAGGAGCACCATTATTTCCACTACAGAATTGTGCAGTGGCATCAGACCAACTTAGACTATTAAACTTTAATTCCGCCGAAGTGTTGAAATTAATGAAAGCCGCACTACTCAAGAATCCTAAAGTGTTGTTCTCAACATAAACGTTAGTTCCAATTGATAAATTCACACCACCTACAGTACTAAAATTACCTAAATACCATTTAATTTCTCCAAAAGAATTGTTATAGACAAAATAATTGGAGAAAGCAGGATTACTAATATCAATAATAGTAACAGAACTTAAGTTATTATTCAAAAAAGTATTATTTGTATCGTTAGAAGAACTCCAACCAAGGTTAACAGTAGTGTAAACAATATTGTTGGAAAAAAGGTTATCATAAATTTCATTGTCTCCACTAGTAGATAATTCATCAGCAAAATTATTAATTATAGTGTTATTTGTACCGCCAGAAGATCCTTGAACACTAATACTCCCAGTAGTAATGTTGTTGTTAGATATTAAGATATTGCTTCCAGTATAGATACTAATCCCATCATCTTCTAAATTACTACCAAAAGTCATATTGTTAATTGTACCACCAGTTCCAGTCATTACAAGACCCGATGCAGAGCTTTCAGTCCCACATCCATTACATAAGTGATCAATTGTCCCATGTTCCATGATGAAATCAGAAGCTGCTACATGAAAGCTGTAATTATAAGAGCCATTAGATTGGATGGAAGTAAGAGTAATATTGGTAGTTGAACCACTGTTAAACTTTAACTCAGTATTAGCATTAGGAGTATTAACAGTAATATTAGAATTATTAACAGTTAATATTCCACTAACAGTAAAATTATTACCAACTCCCAGAGTTATGTTGTTCAAAGTTAAATTACCTTTACCAGTTGTAATCAATGAAGAATTTTTGAAAGTAGCATAAGCAAAAGGAGACCCACCAGCATAACCTTCGGCAACATAAATATTACCTCCCCAAGATCCATCAATATCTAAAACTGCTTCAGTCCAATTTCCAGATTGATTATAATAAACAGTTGTGTTAGTAGTAATACCAGCATTGAAAGTGTTATCACAAATTCCACCATTAGAATTTAAAGTAGTAGAAAATCCAGGGGCAGAAGTATTCCAACACTTAACACCTAAGGTGGGAACAACTAATACCTCAGTTCCGTCCAAAGTATCACCGATACCAGAAACGCCAGTAGCTCTATCACCATCAACATCAATAATATAAGCAACAGATCCACCACCATCATTATCTAAAGCATAGAAATGTAACTTATTCTCTGTCTCATTCATAACAATATAAAATTCTCTGTTAGCATCAGAATCCCAATCAGCAGTATATTCCGAAGGAGTAGTTTTATCTCCATCAGGAATAGCATTAGTTATTGATGTAGAATTTCCACTCAAATCATAATAAGCATTTGTTGAGGTAGAGAATTCAGTTACGGCAGCTTCAGAGACATCTTGAATTGTTATTAAACCATCAACAGGAATTACTTCATCCGAACAAGATATTGAAGTATTAATAACCCAATTAGTATCTGTGGAATTATATGCACCATTACAGTAAGTAACTGCTTCTTCTTCGGCAGCAACAGTGTCATGTTCCATTGAACCATTAGTAAACTGCCAGTCATCAAAAGTAACATCTAAGGTTCCAGTAGCAACACTAGCTTCATCATAATCCAAATTACCAAAAAGACCAACACCAAAATCAGTAGCCAAGCCAGTTACAGAACCAGTCAAATTAATAGTGCCAAAACTACAATTATAAATTCCGGAGGTGGAGTTATAAGTAAGTGTAAGGTTACCACTTGTTTCTGTTATAGTGGCAGTTACACCATCGGAATTATAAGTTTCATTGTAAAAGTATAGAGCATAGCTCCCACTAGTAGAATTCCCAATATTACACAAAATGTCATAATCAACACTAGTAGTTTCAGACTGATTGTGTAAAATTATACCAGCATCATACATAGCATTAGTAGTAACGGAGCTACCTGTAACATTAATAAAAGTACTAACAATAAAATCATTATCTGAAACATTCTGGCCAGTGTAAATAAATGCTTTCCTGGAATCTTGTTGTGATGCTAGTGTACCATTAATTCTTAATTCACCACTTAACAATCCAAGATCAGTATTAGCACTAGTATAATTTGTAAAGAAAGAAGCATTCAAAGCATCTGCAAAGTCTTCAGTAAAGTTGTCTAGGTAATTAGTTGCTTCTTCTTCAGCAACAACAACAGTTCCATTAGTAGTATAATTACTGAAGCTAGTTACGTTTGCCAACATTATCCCAGTTGCGTTACTATAACTACAATTAAAAGTAGAGTTACAAGTTTGACACCCACTTGGATTGCCGTTATTTCCATCACAAAACTGTGCAGTTGCATCAGACCAACTTAAACTATTGAATGTTAATTCAGCAGTCGTGTTTAAGTTAACCAGAAGAGCATTATCCCCAATTCCTAAAGTATTGTTCTCAACAAAAATTTTGTCTCCAAAAGAAATGTTTGTTAAAATAGTAAGGTTCCCTTTATCTGCCCACTTAATTTCTCCAAAACTGTTTGAATAAATTAAAGTGTTGTTTAAACTGCCATTAATATCGTTTTCAATTGCCATCCCATTAATAGTACTAAAATTATTGTTTTTAAGAATACATCCAGAAGCTGTTCCTTGATTTAAATTAATACTATCGGTACTTAAGAAAGTGTTTCCAGTAATGTTAATATCACTTACCCTTAAATCAAGGTTACTAGTGTTAGTAAAAATATTATTTTCAAGAACATAATTTCCAGGATTGTTAAACTCACCAGTCAACACATCAGCAATAAAAGTATTACTGCTAATATTACCCCCTGGAGCAGAACCAATATCCAAACAATAAAAGTCAAAACAATCTTCAAAGGTATTGTTGTAGAACAGTCCGCCAGTACCAGAACCAACATAGTCCAAACTGATTGAATCTCCTTCTATCCCAACAGCTCTCGAGATAAAACTATTGGCAATTGTAAAATCATGAGTGTTAATAGCCCAACCCCAAGCCATACTGGAGTCATTATTAGTAAAGTTAGTTCTAGTGATGTTAATAATGCTATCTAATGAAAATGTAATATTAGTAGACCTGTTAGCAACAGATAATGCCTCAATCTTTGAATCAGTTGCAGTAAGATAAGTTAAACTCAAAACATCCACCTTACCCTCTAATTGGAGAGTAGCATTATTTAAAGTTAAGTTTCCAATTGTTTGTTCTGGAACGGTAGAGTTCGTGAAAGCAGTGTATAAGTTACTACTAGCAACATCAGATACTTCAATTGGCTTGTCGTTCCAAGGTCCAGTGATATCTACAACAACTTCTCGAGTATTGCCAGAATTGTTGAAGTAAACAGTAAAATTCTGAAGTAGGTTAACATCCATATTTGTAGTGATTTCTTCACTGGAAGTGATATTTTGGAGGTCTCCCCCATCAGGGAGAGAAGAATTAAATGCCATAATCACATACCCACCCACATCAGTATAATAACCAAATACCAAATCCAAGCCAGGATAATTTCCGCCGAAACCAGTACCACTGTTTATGTCATTATCAATATCTACTCCAACAAGATAATTACTAGCAGATTTTAAATCCAAATACATCTGGATTTTATGTTCAGTTTCATTCATAACAATGTAAAACTCTTGTACACCCGGTTCCCAATCATCAGTGTATTGAGTAGGGGTTGTTTTATCTAAATCAGGAACTGCATTAGTAATAATTGTAGAATTTATCCTCAGATCATAACTGCCAGCAGAATTACTATCAAAAGCATTAACTTCTGGAGCCCCGCTAGTTTGAATCACCAAATCTCCATCCACTATAACAGATTCATCAGAACAAACTACGTCAGTACTGATAATCCAATTCCCTGGCATATGATCGCCACCGCAAGAAGAAGCAGGAGGAGGAGAAAGAACACCACCTTCAAATTTTTTAATTCCCCAGTCTTTATTACCACTTCCGTTACCAATAATACCGGCAACAAATAAATTGTTAGTAGAATCTACCACCATGCTTTTAGGTTCATCAAAACTAGTGGGCACTCCCCCAACCGTTTTATTCCAAACAATAGTGTCTTCAGTACCAGCACCATTAAACTTCTTAATTAACCAATCATTTTCCGGACCTTCGTTATATTGACCAGTAACAAAAACATTATTATTAGAATCTATTACAACATCGGTAGGGCCATTACTAAGACTAAGACCAGCATAAGTTTTATTCCAACCTTCTGCAGTTGTAATTTCATAACCAGAACTGTTGAATTTCTTAATATGCCAACTAATAGTACCAGAATTATTAATCTTACCAATAACATAAATGTCATTAGAGGAATCTACTGCAACAGAAGTAGCTTTGATTGTAGGTTCTCCATCCTCAGAGTTCCAAGCAGCCCCCCCATCATAACTAGCATTCCAACGATAAGAACCTGAAGAAGTATAAGACATGATTAACCAATCACCATAAGAACTACTAGAAGAAAAGTTCTCAGATGTACCAACTGCATAAATGTTATTGCTGCTATCAAAGGCTACACTCTTGACTTCATCATATCCACCACCATCAAAAGTGAAATTTCCTTGTTGTGTTCCAGTAGAATTGTATATTATTCCAATAAAATCATAACCATTAGCTCCCAAGTTTTGAGCACCTACAACCACGACATTACCAAGAGAATTAACAGCTATATCATTTGTCCAGCCGTCTGTTCCAACAGTAAGGTTCCAATTAGTAGTATCTTCAGAACCAGAATCATTAAATTTCTTTAACCACCAAACAGCGTCCCCACCACCAGCAACATAAATAGCACTATCATTATTAGGATCAACGGCAACAGCACTTGCTCCATCTTCACCGCCAGCATAATCAAAAGACTTGTTCCAACCAATAACAACTTCACTTCCAATAGAAGCGATTTTTTTAATCCACCAGTCATAATCTGGAGCAGAATCATTAACAGCAACTTCTCCAACAACATAAACATTATTAAGAGAATCTATTGCAATACCCCTGGCAGTATCATCCTCAGCATTATAATCAAAGGTTAAGTTCCAGCTAGAGTTTTCATCCGCTTGTTCTTGAACACCAATTGTTCCCTGAGTATTAATTTCTGCGAGAGAAATGATTTGATCTTCTAATCCAATAGCGGCGCCTGTTAAGAAATCTCCAGAACTAGAAGAAAGCGAATTAACTCCAAGTTTAAAAGAATTATAAGGTTCAGAATAGTCAAAACTAGTTAAAAAGCCAAATCCAATTACAATAATTGCCAAAGCAAATACTAAAAACTTAATATGCCCTCTTTTATACACCCTAATAACCTCTTTTAATAATATAGAATAAAGTTCTATTGCTTATAAAGATTTCGATATAAATATTTTATATAACCACACTATAATAAACGGATTAAGGTTAAAATAATTGCATTTAACCACAAAACATATTTAAACCCATAAATATTCTCTAACTTAAAGAAAATGAAAAAGAAAGAACCAATTTACATTGTTGGACATTTAAATCCAGATACAGATTCCATTTGTTCGGCGATAGTTTATGCCCAGTTTCTAAAAGAAAGACACAAACATAATGTCATCCCGGCAAGAGCAGGAGAATTAAATTCAGAAACAAAATTTGTTCTTAAGAAATGGAAAGAACCTTCCCCAGTTAAACTTAGTAACGCTTCTGGGAAAAATATTATTATTGTGGACCATAATGAAATTGATCAATCGGTAAAAAACATTAGAGAAGCAAATATTTTAGAAATAATTGATCATCACAGAATTGGAGATGTAGAAACCATCCACCCAATTCCTTTTGAAAATGAACCAAGAGGAGCGACGTGTGCAATTATTGCAGACAGATTTAGTTGGTTTAGGGTTCCGATGTCAAGGAAAATTGCAGGATTAGCCTTAAGCGCAATTCTTTCAGACACATTATTATTAAAAAGTCCAAGTACAACTGCCAAGGATAAAGTCCTAGCAAAAAAGTTAGCAAAGCTTGCTAAAGTCAATTTAGAAAAGTATGGCAAAGAGATGTTAGAATCTGGATGCGATGCTGTTAAGCATAAAGCCAATAGAATTATTCTTACTGATTTCAAAACATATAGAAAAGAAAGGAAGAAAGTCGGCATTGGACAGGCCCCAATTATTGGTTTTGATAAAATCATGCAAAGAAAGGAAGAAATTCTTAAAGAGCTCTGCAGATTACAAAAAAGAAATTACGAAGCCCTATTCCTAATGATCACTGATGTTCTTGCAACAAACACATACTTATTCTTTGCAGGAGATGAAAAAAGAATAAAACCTTTGTTTAAGAAGAAAATTGAACACATTGAAGGATTAAAAGGTGGAATCATTTATCTTCCAAAAGTTGTTTCTAGAAAAAAGCAAATCCAACCAAAAGCCTTGGAACTGTTGAAATAAAAAATTTAAGAATAAAAACTAGATCTTTAAACTAGTTACTTTACTGATTCCATGCTCATTCATACTAACACCAAACAGAGTATCTGCTTCTGAGATTAAAGAATCGTTGTGAGAAATAACCACATATTGAGCCTTTCCAGAGTAATCCCTAATCAATTTAGCCAACTTCTCAGAATTATGTTTATCAAGAGCAGCGTCGATCTCATCTAAGATATAAAAAGTAGCTGGCTGATATTCCTGAATTGCAAAGATAAATGATAGAGCGGTAAGAGTTTTCTCCCCACCAGATAAAGACTTAATGTCCATATACCGGTTACCAGTTAACTTAACCTTAATACTTAAACCTTCTTCAAACGGACTTTTTTCATTCTCAAGATGTAAGAAAGCAGTGCCTTTCTTAAACAAATTTGAAAAGATTGTTTTAAAGTTATCATTAGCTTGATTGAATGTAGTCATAAAATGTTCTTTCTTCTTAGTTTCAATTTCGTTCATTAAAGCATGAACATCAATTTTCTCCTTGTCTAAGCTCTCTCTTTTCTCGACAAGTTTAGTATACTCTTTCTCAATCTCTTCATAGATTTCCAGAGCTTTCATGTTAACAGCAGACATTTGTGAAAGCATAACTTCAAATTTGTTAATTTCTCTTTGAAGTTCTTGTTGTTCCCTACCCTTAATAATTTCTGCATGTTTATATCTTTCAAACTCTTCAGTTAGGGCGGCAAGTCGAGCTTTAATTTCTGCATTCTTTAAGGAAGATAAATTTGTCTCCCGTTCCGCAGTACGAACTTGTTCACGCCTAGACTCAATTTCATTCTCAAAGTTATTGAATAATTTACTCTCTTGATCTCTTTTGTTAAATAATTCACGATACTTAGAATAAAACTCTTTACTTTCTGCTTCTTTCTTCATTAACTCTTTATCAGAAACTGCAATCTTACCAGACAATCCATTAATTTCCAAAGTAAATTCTTTTTCTTCTTTTTCATGCTGTTTAAGAATTTCTTGAATCTTTTCTCTTTCAGGAAGAATCATCTGGTCAACTTGTAAAGAACTGTTCTTTAAGTCAGATTCTAATCCACGAAGATCTTCTTTAGTTTTTTGTTTAGACTCTTCATAAGCACTTAACTGGGCAAGTAATCTTGGATTTCTTAGTTCAGATACTTTTGAACGTAAAGTTTGTTTATCCCCTTTTAATATTGCCAAGTCTTTATTTAACACAGAAACGTTACGTTGAACATCAGAAAGTTTTTTCTCCATTGCCATTAACTGTTCCTTCAGCTCTTTTTTCAAGTTTGAAGTGGCAGCAAGATCATTATCTTCAAGATGCAAAGTTTTCTCTAACTTAATAATTTCAGCTTCTAACTCCGCTCTTAAATTCCTTAAACTAAAAATTTCTTTTTCATTAGCATCTCGCTTATCAAAAATTGACGAAATAACCCCTTGCAGTTGAGCAATTTCTCCTTCAACCTTTTCTAAAGCTTCAACCGAATCTTTTTCCTTAAACCCAAGAGATGATCTTTTGTTCATGAAACCACCACGCATTACTCCACTTGCCTCGGCCATATTTCCATCAAGTGTAGCCATTTTAATTGTTCCAATGCCAACTCTTCTAGCAGTATCAATATCTTCAACAACTAAAGTGTTTCCGAAAACATAAGCAAATGCTTTTTTAAATTGGGGTTTGTAAGAAATTAAGTTTAATGCAAAGTCATGCACCCCATTTTTAGATAATAACTTCTTATGATCAGAGGAAATGTCCTGATAACGAATTTTGTTTAAAGGAATAAATGAGGCTGATCCCAGTCTATTACTTCTAAGGTATTTAATACATTCAGAAGCAGTTTTATCATCTTCAACGACAATATTTTGTAATCTTCCCCCTGCAGTAGATTCTAAAGGCAAAGAATATTTCTTTTTTACTTGTCCTAATTCTGAGATGGTTCCATAAACAGCTCCAGAAAATTTGGTTTTATTACTCATAATCCCTTCAACAGCCATATTTCCAGACAGAGTTGCTTGCATAGAACGAGTTTTAGCATTTAGTTTAGATTGCTGATCTTGCAGATCCGTTAGTTTTCCACGGGCATTAGCAAGTTGAGAAGCATAACTACTATCTTCTTCAATACATTTGTTTACTCTTAAAGTTGCATTCTTGAACTCAGATTTCTTTTGGTGTAAATCTTTAACTTGGTCTTTATTATCAGATTCAACTTCCTTTACCTTCTTAATTCGCTCATCAATTGTTTCAAGTTGATATTCAATCTTATCTTTTTCACGCAATAACTCTTGTTGTTCCTGACGAATTTTTTGAACTTCTTCTTGCTTCTCTTCAATAAGCTTATCTTTATTCTCAATGTCTTCATCTAATTCTTGAGAAGATTCAATATTATGTTTCTTCTTAAAAGCTTCAATATTCTTGTTAAGTGTTTCAATTTCTTTATTTCTCTGATAGATCTGTTGTTGTAATTCTTTACCCTTACCACTATAAGAAGAAGCCTTCTCACTTAATTCTTTTAACTCTTCTTTAAACTGATCTTTTCTAAGTTTAATTTTATTAATTTCATCTTTTAAATTAGAAACACGAGTTTTATCTTGAGCAAGAGAAACTTTTAATTCTTCAACATCTCGATGAAGTTGTAATTGTTCTTTTTCTCCTTTCTGCTCAATTTCTTTGTTAATTGCATCAATCTTTTTTCTACTTTCTTCTACTTTAATCTTTAATTCGTCAATCTTTTTTTGTGCAGAGTTGATTTTGTCTTGATGTTTAGAAGTTTCTAAATCATACTTTGATTTAATTTCTTCTTTCTCTTTAATCTGTAAATGTAGGTTAGTTGCTTTATAAGAGTCTATTTTGTCTTTAGTTTCTTTAAATTTTAAAGCTTGATCACGATCTTTTTTAAGTTCTCTAAGATAAGTTTTCCTTTCTTTAAGAATAATGTTAGCATTGTTTAATCGATCTTCAACCTTATTCAATTCTAAGGTTGCCTTATGCTTCTTTTCTTCATAAGCTGAGACATCACTAATTTCTTCAATGATCTTCCTTCTTTCAACAGGAGACATGTCTACAAAACGAGTAATATCTCCTTGTAAAATAATGTTATAACCATCAGGATTAATCCTTGCCCCGCCAAGAGTATCAAGAACCTCACTCCTGGTTCTTTTCTTACCATTAATTTTGTAAATACTATTTCCTTTCTTAGTAACTGTTCGATTAACTATAACTTCTTTCTCTGAATGAGGAAATATTTTATTTTTGTTACAAAAAGCGATTTCAACATAAGCAGATGTGGAAGGTTGCTTTTTCTTACCACCATTAAAGATTAAGTTAGAAGCTTTCTCCGCCCTCATAGATTTTGCAGATAATCTTCCTAAAACGAAACAAATAGCATCTCCAACATTACTTTTACCAGAACCATTAGGACCTAAGATACAATTAAATTTATCATCAAAAGGGATATCTGTCTTCTGAGCAAAACTCTTGAATCCGTGAATATTAATTCTATTAATCTTAGTCATATTAAAACCATCTCTTTTCTATTAAACAATCTTTTATTTTAGATTTATAAAGGTTACTATTTTGTAATATATGTATAGCTAAGATTATTGAGTGTAGAATATTAAAAAAAATGTGGGGCTGAGGGGATACTTAAATAGCCACTACCCACTGGTCAACCTCGAACAAAGCTTATTAATCATGAATTACATTAGAATTTAGCTCTCCAATCTAATCTTATGAAGATTGGAGGTAAATTAAAATGATAAAAACAGCTTATGGTGAAATACCTGAAGAAGAGTTGATAATTAAACTCATACCAGATTATCCTAAGGTTAAACTAAATAACTACTTCTTGAAATTCTATGATCCAAATATAGACACACCAAATACTTCAATCAAAGTCAAATTATATGATGAGAAATGCGAAACCAGAATAATTTCGTTGATAAATAATAATAAAATTCCTTCTTTAGAAGAAATTGATTATTTTAGGGCAGGGTCATCTCCTCACAAAATAAAACTGCCAACTTATCTTACTCCAAAACTAGCATACTTTGTAGGTTACTTTTTAGGAGACGGAGGACTCAAAGATATTAGAAGAAGCTATGACTTACATGGAAGATATGAACACAAAATGATTGTGGGTGATGAATTTGAACTCCAAGTTATTCACAATATACACTCCCTGTTTGAACAATTATTCAAAATAAAAACAAAAATAAGGTACGAGAAAAAAGAAAAAGGGATTCGCTTTTTTTATATCAATCCCACAAATAAAGTAATTTACAGATTTTTAGTAAAAATTTTTGATTTTAAAGAAGGTCCAAAAAAAGACATGTCAATTCCTTCAATCATTAAAGACTCTCCCCCGGAATTGATAAAATGGTTTTTAAGAGGTATTTTTGATGCAGATGGTGGTGTTTCTGCAGCTGAAAAAATATCCAGAATCAAGGGGAAAAAGCGTTACAATCTGAGGATTAAACTTGCTGACAAAAAACTTATTGAAGAATTACACAAATTCACTAATCAGTTATTTAATCTTGGATTAAATGGCCCATATTCAGAAAAGGAAAAATATTGGTATATTCAGTGTTCCAAGAAAGGCATTTTAAAAGCTTACAAACAAGATTTGTTTATCCATCCAATAAAGAATTGGAGACTTAGAAAGTTATGTAAAATAAACAATAAATAAAAAAAGAAGTGGGGCTGCCGGGATTTGAACCCGGAATTCAGGACAATACACCATTTGTTGCATTGTTCACCTAGATATCCGGTAAATCCCATCCTGGGCACTTCAGTTTCACTTCCCTCGAAAGGAACTAGTGCTCTCCCAGACTGCTCTCCTCCACATAAGTGAAGAATTTGAGCTACAGCCCCACTAGAATCTAATTAATCTTGCACCCATTTATAAACTTTTTCAGTTATCTGGCCCATAACCTTTGAGAATTGTACCAGTACTTGTAATTCTGCTCTGAGGATCTACAACAGCATCCACAATAGCCATAGGATCAAAAACCGTGCCACTATATTGGTCAGAGATTCTAATGTAAGAAAACCGATTTAATCGATCAATTAAATCTTCAGGAGAATAAACATTATCACTAGAATAAATTGTAAGATTATCATTTCTATCAAATTTACTGGCATACATATTGTCTTTCAAACGTTCTTCCAGTTCAGGAGACAGAGGAGTTGGTTTTCTTTTATAATTAAGATTATGACACCTAACTTGATTCTCGCCATGAAGAGCACCATTTGGATCATGAAGAACGTGTAAATATTTTCCAAGAGCAGAAGGCCAAACAAAGTCAGATATACCAATACGAAAAGGACTACCACGGGTGTAAACCCTACTTTCCCTATTGATTTCTGGATCTAGTTCTCTAAGAACGGAAACCACATCAACAAAGAATTTGTTTATAGACCCCTTAGTGATCCAAGGATCTGTAGAGAATGATGTTTCTAATCCCCCCATTCGCCACATTTGGTTCAAAACAATTGGTTTCATATCAATGATTTAGAATCTCAAATTAATATACTTTATTGTATTTGAAGACACACATCTTCTATACCAATGTATTCTTCATGATACTCATTGCAAATAGGTTGAATAATAGCATCACAACACCTGAGATAAAGCAATATAATAACGTCCCACTCATCATGTTCTTTCCTAAAGCAAATCGTTCTCCGAGCTTATCTGCACCATTCTCAATACCATTACCCAGAACTGTAAGAATAAAAATAATCTGAACAATGTAAATTCCCACAACAATCTGAAAATAGAAAGTAGGCAATCCTACTCCAAATATAGATAACATGTCTCCCATACCACCCACACCATCACTATTAGAAGCGAAAGAGGATAGTTGCGCACTTAACCTTGTTAAAATTGAAGAGATCATAGAAGTAATACCAATAACTATTCCAGCAATTGCAGGAGTAAGAAATTTAACTTGTGCTGTCATTGAAGAGGTGACGTCAGCCATCAGATCCTTTAAACGTTCTTCTACACGATGAATCTCTTTAATGTAACGAGACATTGAAAGTAAAGCTTGGGCAGCAATTCTCGGCCCTTTCTTAATACTCTCAAGTAAAACTTTCATTGAACTTTCAATAACTTTAGAAGGATAACTTCTTACTGCACCAACATTAGGGTCAAATAAAGCCTCTTGCATTCCCATCCCTAGTTTAGTGATGTTCCTCTCAGCAATGTTAAAGAAATCTCCCGAAGTTGTTCCTTTCATAGTTTCTGCAACTCGAGCAAAACCAATTTCTGCAGGAATACCATCCCCTAAACGATTTCCTAACTGGAACATTGCAGAAGAAAACTCTTCTTCAAGCGATTTAGTTTGTTCTCTAATCTTAATAACATTTTTTGAACGTAATGAATAAAATAATCCGATAGAAACACCAAAGGCAATAGTTACAAATAAAGAAAGCAATGAAGCACCAATCCCAAAAGGGCCAATTTTAGTTTCTGGTTCACAATTAGGCAGTTCTGGATGACAAACATACTCTAACATTTTAAACTGGCCTTTTTCATCCTGAATTTCAAAATTAGTATCTAAAGTATGAAGAATTATTGGACTAAGACCTATAATCCCCAGAACAACAAAAAGCATAATAGCAAAATATAATGGATTTACACTAATCTTTACTGCCTTACCTAAAGAAAGGTTAACATTTGCAAATCGTTTGACTCCAGGTTTTTGACTAATATCCGCAGCACCATAACCGGCAGGACGTTTAGATAAGATAGTCTTTCCAAGGTAAAATACAGCAATTGGTAGGGTAAAGTTGTAAAGAACAGAAATATAAACTGCTGTGGTGAGAGGATTAGTATCCGTACCACCACCCATAAAACTTACTACTAAAGGCAAGATAACTAATCCTAAGATTGGTAAGATAACTCCAAGCATGTGCAACATAGTCATTGGAGATTTTAAATTGTGAGCATAGTGCAACATATTCTCATAAGTGCCGTTAAGAATTACATCTAAGGCCTTATCTAATAGAGCCAACCGACGATCTTCTGAGCCTTCAAATAAAGAAGATTCAACTAAGTGAAATGCTTCAACAAATTCTGTGTTCCATTCTTTCCAAACCATCAAGTAAGAATCTGCAGATTCTCTGATAGTACTGTATTGCTGAGTTTCAACACCCCAAAGTATTTTTCTGAAATCTAATGATAATGGTGGGTCTAAATGGTCAGAAGCGAATTCAATTGCTCTTTCTAAGTTTGAGGTGTGTCGCATATAAGTTACTAAGTAAAAAATAGATTGGACCATCTGGTTAGATGCTTTCATTCTCCAAGAATTTGCCATAAACTTAGGAACATTTTGTAACGCTGGAATCATTAACAGACCAGCCATGATAAAGAAAATAACAAAGAACATCATTTGAGAGATTACATATGAAGCTAAAGCCCCAACAAAGATTACAATTAATGGAAGAATGATAGATAATGATGTTACCCCGGTCGGAGTTACGTTAAGATGACAAGCAGAAATGTCTTTTCTCATCTGAACTGCTTTTTTCTTATCAGCTTCTAATTTTAAAGTTTTTTCAGCAAAGTTACACGCTTTCTCGTATAGAGAGTAATGTGTAGGATAAAGTTCTTCTTTAAATTGAGTATATTCTTTAGAACTAACTTGAGTGGGGACTTTAACTGCATCTTCACCAAACTCCTTCTGTACTTTTGCTTTGTACTTCCGCAGCAACTGTTCATACTCTTTTTCTTCCATCTAAAGCCTCTTAGATACATATTAATATTTAGTTGTTTAAAAATATTACCTAAGAAAGGTTCTGTCCAGAAAGTCATTTAAAAGTATACTACCTGCAAGAGGCACATTTTTTAGTTGAGCATGGCACGGCGTTATTATGAGTTTTTCTTCGAAAAATCTCATCGCCTCAATTGGCGCTGCTCAACTAAAAAATAATCGTGCCGGCACGTAGTATACTTATCTTCTACTTTCTAGACAGCATCATAAGAAAGGATTAGCTGCTTCGAGGGAACTGGTATGCAACAACATCAGGATCATCAAAACACACTTCAATATTTATCAAAGCAGCATATTTCTGATCTGGGCCACTTAACGGAACCAGAAATCCTTTTTTATAAGAAGTTAAACGATTAATTCCCCTATGAGAAATTATTTGTGCCAAAGAACCATGCTCTACAAAGTCTTCAGATGGAGTTCCAGGAGGACTGGTAACTGCTGGTCCTCTTGCACCAATGTTAACATTTAATGCACGAAAGAGATTATCAACAGGAATCTCTTGCCCATAACAATTGATGTTTCCACCATCTGTTCTGGTTACAACCGCAACTACTTGCCCATCTAGATCATATGATCGAAGTTGCTCATCTAAATAATCAAAAACTTTGTCTCCCGCACCTTTTGGAGTTGGACCTGTTCTTCTTTCAGTAGTTGCTATTTGTTTACGCAATCTCTCTATTAATCTCTCGTCTGCCATTATTACATCAAATTAGCAAACGTTTTTAAAAAGATTACTCTAAAAAGTACTATATGTTTAAATTCACGATTTTACACAAAGATAAGGAGAGTAATGCTAGAACGGGAGTTATTGAAACATCTCATGGAAAGATTAGAACCCCGGCATTCATTCCAGTAGCAACAAAAGCTACTGTAAAGTCTCTTACTCCCGCTCAGATTAATGAAATTGGCTTTGATGCTATTCTTTCAAATACTTATCATTTATATTTACAACCAGGAGCAGAAACTATTGAAAAGCTGGGAGGACTGCAAAAAATATCTGCTTGGCATAAGCCTATGTTTACAGATTCTGGTGGATTTCAAGTTTTTAGCCTAAATGGTAAACTTTGTAAGGTTGATGATGAAGGTGTTGATTTCAGATCTTGTATTGATGAAAGCAAACATCGCTTTAATCCTGAGAAAAGTATGCAAGTTCAACGT
>Ga0233429_1003200_pt1 | contig 15802 bp, 8 predicted proteins | sample SI_118_April2016_3_FD_179879 | JGI IMG/M metagenome (GOLD analysis project Ga0233429, IMG submission 179879) | Seawater microbial communities from Saanich Inlet, British Columbia, Canada - SI_118_April2016_135_MG | ecosystem: Environmental > Aquatic > Marine > Inlet | place: Canada: British... | reverse complement strand
AATTTTGAAAAACTTTATATATGCAATAAATGTATTATTTGTTTATGAAAAGAGAGGGATATATAGTACTTAGTATTATTTTATTGGTTTCACTAGGATTGGTTTATGCTGCACCGCCTTCTTTCCATATTTTTAGTGGGAATGTTTATTGTGAAGGGGATCCTTTAACGCCTTTAGTTACTTATGTTGTTAGTGCTACTGTTGATAATGGCACAGATTCTTTTGATGTTGATGGGAGCATATCTGACGAGGGAGAGTATTTTTTTATTATAGATGCAGATACAACATATACTGTTTATTTTTATATTGATTCAGTTGAAGTAGGTAGTGCTGCTTATGAGATGTTTGGAGTTACCAATAATTTAGATTTCATAACTGCTTCTGAACTCTATTGTGGTGAACCTCCTGTTTGCGGAGATGATATAATTGAGCTTCCAGAAGAGTGTGAGGGCGATGATAATTTGAATGAAGCTACTTGTGTAACTTTAGGGCATGATGGAGGAGATTTATTTTGTTACCCTGTTGACCACGCGGAAGAATGCATGTTTAATGAAACTCAATGTACTGATAATCCAGGAAATGATGATAGTGGGGATGATGATAGTGGAGACGATGATGATGACGCTGTTTGCGGAGATGATGTTGTGGAAGATACAGAGGATTGTGAAGAAGATGATTTGGATGGTGCAACTTGCGGTAGCCTAGGATATTCAGGCGGAGGAAATTTGGCGTGTGCAGATGATTGTTCTTTTGATACATCTGGATGTAGTGCTGGACCAGATGATGTTATTTGCGGAGATAATGTTGCTGAGGGAGATGAGGGTTGTGATGGAAGCGATTTAAATGATAATGATTGTGTTTCATTAGGCTATGAATCCGGTGATTTGACCTGTAATAGCGATTGTACCTTTAATGAAGATAATTGTGAGACTGGGGGCGGAGTCATTACCTTCCCGATGGATCCTTCTGGAGACTTAGCTTTTTGGTCTACGATTAGTTTATTTATAATAATCTTAGGAGTTTTGGGATATTTATTCTATGATAAATTTAGGAAGAAGCCGGTGAAAAAAATCCCTAAGAGACTGCCGAAGAAATTATCTAAGAAATTATCTAAAAAGTGAGCAAATGGAAAAAAAACATGAGATTATAGTTGCAGTTACGATTGTATCGTTCGTTTTAATATTTTTGGGTGCCCATTTTTTACCTTCTTCAAGTGATTTTAATTATGTTTCTGGAAATAGTGTCTTTCCTTTGACTGGGAATGCTCCTTTAGATATATTTTTACCTGCACCTTGTCAAGTAAATGGTTCTATTCCTGATGATGTTGAATGTAGTTGTGGGGGAACGGATATTAATGGTTCAAATATTGGAGAGAGATATTGCTGTGATTTTGGATATTCTAATTTGATTGCCAGTCCAGTGAAGTGCGGTCATCCGAGAATTTGGTTAACTGAAGAAAGATTGGGAAGGCTTAGGGAGGATTATAGATTAAATTCTCATGAATATCGTTGGGATCAGCTGCGGAGATGTGCCGCTAGTGGTTCAGACGATTATCAGTATGGGCCGTGCAGTGCATTTTTATACCAACTTTTTAAGGGGATGCCGGAGGAACAGGACAATGCTACTCATTATGCAGAGAAAGCTAAGAATTATTTAAGGTGGAAGTTTGATGATTCCGTAGATGGATTTTCTGTTAAAGTTCTAAATGAAAGCGGAGAAACTGGATGCTTTGTTTTACCTCTCCAAGATTTTTATGAAGGGGACACAAATGATAATATTTCCTCCCCAGACACGTTCTATGATTTTAATAGATCTAAATGTTGGACGGTTGGAACTGGATTTAATAGCATGGGTGGGACTCTGGAGAATCTGGCTGTGATGTTAGATTGGGTTTATGATGAGCTGACACTTGAAGAAAAGTATAATTACACAGTTTATTATTATAATCTTAATCAAAGAGAAACGACCAATTATTTAGGAACTGCTTTTTTTAATGGAAATGCTAAGCATGTCCGAGGAGCTCCGATGCTTGCTATGGCAGGATATGGCATACCTGAATTTAATGCGTATGGGAATGATGAGAATATTATTAATAATATTTCTATGTATTATTTTGATCACTTGGGGTATGAGAATAGATATAAGCCACTTAATTTAAATTTTGTTGATGATATTCCATTTTTTAATTTTAGTGAAGGGGGCGGAACAAACTCTGGGCTGGATTATGGCTCTGGGATGTTTACTCAGGTAATCCATTATATGGATGCAATCTCTACTGCTACCAACAGAGATTTTTTTGTGGAGAATCCCTTGTTGGAAGATTATCTAAAATTTCATTTATATTCTTTTTTCCCTACAATTGATTTTCATGAATACCATCAGCGGTGGGAGATAAGAATACGAAGGGACAATCATGGGGATTACGCAAGAAAGTGGCATGGTTATGTGCCTTCAATGGTTGGTAGTATGATTGCAGTGGCAGGGTATTTTGAAGGAGAACTTTCAGATTATACATATTATCAATTGAATAATTTGGGTTGGGATGATGATACACTAATCTACTATGGGTTTAGTGAATCTAAGGATGCGTCTTATGATACTGTATTTAACTTAATTTATTATAATTCGACTAAAGCAGGCCAAGAATTTACCGATTTTCCACTTGCACACCATGCAGAGGGAGTTGGAATTGTTTTAATGAGATCTGATTGGTCAGATTATGCCACTACAATGAATAAATCTCCAGTAAATTATATTTCTTTTAAGGCAGGGAATAAGATTTGGTTTACTCAGAATCAAAGAGACCAAGGAGATTTTGTAATTTTTCGGAATGGCCAGGAGATATTATCTGATGGGGGAGAATATGATGGTGACGGGGGCCCACATACATCTAATTATCATTGGAGAACTGTTGCTCACAATACCTTGCGTATTTTTGATCCAGCCCAAGAAATGGGGTGGGATTGGCAATATCCAAATAGTGCACTTAGGATTAATGATGGTGGGCAAAGTAAGAAGTGTAGGTGGACTAACCCTCTGGCACCGATTGATGGGAATACAATTACCGATTATCCTGATTGGGAAAATTATAATGGGATGAATCTTTCTGATTATGCAAGACATGTCCTAGACGCTGCAGATATAGATATGTTTGAAAATTTTGATGAGTCTCATACTTACATAAAAGCAGATTTGACTAATGCTTACAGTCCGGCGATAGATACACAATACGATGTTGATGGATCTAAGTGTTCCCCAGATGAATATTATCCAGATAGAACTAATGCGGTAGAAAGGGAGTTTGTTTACCTAAGAGACCCGGTTGGGTTGGAGGATGAATTTGTTGTTGTTTTTGATAGGATAAATGCTACCTCTGCTAGCACAACGAAAGCGGCAACTTTTAATTTTGCTAATGAACCTTATTTTGATGGTAGCATTGCAACTACTTTTGTGCCTCATCACCTTATGCAAAGTGAAAACACAGATATTATCGAAACAGATTATTATGATAGTAGATTATTTTTGAAAACATTATTGCCTCTTGATGCTAGGATAACTAAAATTGGGGGGGACAACTTTAGATACTTCACGGATCAGATTGAATATGATCTGGTTTATACGGGAGTTGTGGATGATGTTTGGGAAACTGTGCCTCCAGATTCAGTTTTTGTAAATATCGTTGATAATGACCAAACATGGGAAATTGGGGCATGGGAGAATCAAGCCCACACAGTTTATAGTGTGGTTTTCTTGGAACCGAGTGACCAAGAACTTTCAGGAATGACTTTAAGAATTACAGATATTGATTACGGGGCAAATACTTTGCAAGTGAGCGCGGGTAGCAGGGAGATGGTAGATGACTGGAATATGTGGGATTCTTCTAAAATCCCCCAAGGCACACAATATGGGATTATCCGGGGAGGGTCTTTCTTTGGGACAGAGAGTCATGAAACACATACTAATTGGCATATAAATGTAGAGCCATTAGTTCAGGATAAAGAGTTTGTTAACTTTTTGCATGTTTTGTATCCTACCGAAAATACGGTAAATAGTATGCCAGATGCAGAATTGATGAGCGTGGAGAGTGGTGATATTGAGGGGACACTTGTAAACGGAGAAAGAGGGGTTGTGTTCAAGAAACATCCAGGAATACTTAATTTTGCCAATTATAGTTATAGTTCAACTGGAGCTACTGATCATCTAATTGTTGATTTGAATACAAGTGCAATATACAATTTAAGGGTAAATAGTGTAGATATGGGAAATCTTATTCCTACTTCAGAAGGAACAGTTTCATTTGATGTTTCTCAAATAGGGAATGTGAATGTTTATTTTGGTACTGAAGATGTCTTTACTTGTGCGGAAGTTGGAGGACAAGAATGCGCGAATAATCAAGGGTGTGATGGGGTTATTTATGATACTCCAGATGCCCCTTCTGGATGTTGTGTTGGAACATGTGTACTTTGTGATTTGAGTAATGTTTATTGGTCAGATAGTGATGGGATAAGTGTAGAAGGGCAAGATGTTCTTGAAGGAACCAATATTTATGAGAGAGTTACTACTTCTTTCTGTGGTGGAAAAAATCTTAAGTTAGAAATCTGGGAAAACGATTTTTTAAATGGAGAAGATATTTTTGATGATTTTATTAGAGAGACAACAATTAGCATTCCTTCCAATGATTATGTTGTTGATGAGGAATGGGCTGCAGAGTGGCATCCGGATGGAATAACTAATCCCGAATATTATTTTAAAGTTGAATTGATTGAAGATATATCTATTAGCGAGGTTTCGGGAGATGTGGGAGTAATTCTGGATACTGTTCCTCCAACTATTAGTAATGTTGTTGTAGATTCTAACCCCGGATATGCAGTAATTTCTTGGAGTACAGATAAACCGGGCAATTCAACTGTAAATTATGGGGAGAGTGGGGCGTATGGAGATACAGAAAGATCTTCAGAATATAATGAGATACATTCTTTGACGTTGAGTGATTTGATTCCGGGGAATACATATTATTATGAAATTATTAGTTGCACATCTGGTGGATATTGTAGTGATTCATATGAAGATAATTTTGACACACCAATAATAGCAGATATTACGTTAACTGAAGTTGAGGATACATGGATTGGAAGTACTTATGACAGACGAGATAAAAATTATGGGGAGCAAACTACTATGACTTTGGATGGATTAAATGGCCTGGAGTCTTATATTTTGATGAGATGGGATACTACTCCTTTGTCAGGATATGAAATAATTGAATCTGCCACTTTATCTTTGTATACAGAAGGGTATATGGGGGAAGATGGAACTGCTGGACCAGTTAGAATTTATCCTATGCAAAATACACAATGGCTTGAAGGGAGTGGGCCACCTCCATCAGATCCACCTGAAGATCAACATCTTGGTCCAGATGGTGCGACGTTTAATGAGTGGGATTATACTGATTATACTAATCCTACAAATATATGGATTGGGTACCCTGCAGGAATTGCAAGCGGAGATTATTTAGCTAGCGATTTAATAAGTGAGAGTGATCAATTTGAGACTCCTGGGATCTGGCATGAATTTGATGTTACTTCTTTGGTCCAAGGGTGGATTGATGGAACGTATGATCCTGTTGCAGGATTTATGATAGTTTCGGATGATATAGACATAGAGACTAAATTTTATGCGTATGCATCTTCTGAACATGGGGATGAAAGTATTCGGCCTAAAATAGAGGTTTTTGTTCCTGGTGGAATTCCTTCTGGATGCGAGGGTCAGCCAAACGGGGCGCAGTGTGATGATGGAACTTATTGTAATGGGCCTGATGAATGTCAATTAGAAGTTTGTACAAATATTGGACCAAGTATTGTTTGTGATGATGATTTAGAATGTTCAATTGATTTCTGTAATGAGGAGAGTGATTCTTGTGAGTTTGATCTTAGTGGTTGTGATAATGAGTTTGTTTACCTAACTAGTTCACAGTGGTCTGCACATCAGGATGTTGCAGCCGATGGAAATTATTTATTTACTACATTGCCTTATGGTTTACAATCTTTCGATGTTTCTGATTATACTAATCCTGTTAAATTGCAGGAGCTTTATATTGAAGATGAGGGAGATTTTTACCATATAGAACCTTATCATATTGATCTATATGAAAATTTAGTTGCGTTTACTACATCTGGAGAACTTAGTAGATTATATTTAGTTGATGTTTCTAATCCTTCTGATATGCAGGTATTGGGAACTATTAGTGGAGTTGGAGAGGCAGCAGATGTTAAATTTAAAGAATATGGTGGGGATTTGGTTGTTATCACTGCCGGCCATAATGGAATCCATACATATAATGTTAATGACCCATCTTCAATTTACGAGATGGATAATTATGGGGGATATGAAAGAGATCTGATAAGCATGTCTTTGTTGGATGATTTGGCTTATGTACTAGTTGCATATAGGGGGCTGGCAGTTATTGATGTTTCTAATCCTAATTCTTTATCTCAAGTAGGATATTTAGATTTTCAACAATATTCTCCATTAAATGATTCTATGGCGACAGTTACTACTTCTGGCAATAGGGCAGTAATCTCTGCACATAATCAAGGATTTTATGTTTTGGATATATTTAACCTTAATCCCAATTTTGAGGAACAAGTAATTGTAGATTTTGGGGATGGAAATTTAGAAGTTAAAGCGAGAGATGCTATTTTAGAAGGAGATTATCTTTATTTAATTGCGGAGGATCTTCCGACGGATGATGATGACCCCTATCCTGGCGGAGGCGGTTTATGTGTCTATGATATGAATAATTTGGAGAGTGGACCGATTAGTTATGGCCCTAATCAAGTTTGGTATTCCCTGAAATTTATGGACATTGATTTTGTTAGGGAGAAAGTTTATTTTACGCATTGGAGTGGGAATGGTGCAGGAGTTAGCTTACATGATATTTCTAATATAAATACTCCTCTTTATGGCGGCGATGTTGGCGCATATGATTATTGTAGATTTATTGATGTTATTGGGGATACAGTTTATGCTGTTACAGGCCATATGGGAGTTATTATGCATGATAATAGTGATCCAAATTTATTAGTTCAGATGGGAGATTCTAACACAAATGTTTGGGGAGTTGATGTTGAAAATGGAATTGGATATATTGCGACTGGGGATGATATGGGAGGCCCACATTTTGCCATAGAAGATTTTAGTGATCCGAATAATCCTGTTCCGCTAGGAACTGTAAATTCATTTGATTTTGGTCCTACAAAGGATGTTATTTATTCAAATGATATAGTTTATGCAGTTTTAGGTAGTGGGGTGGCAACTATTGATGTATCTAGTCCATTGAGCCCAATAATCATGGATCAAGAATATGGGGCAACCAGCGGAATGGGCATTTCTAGAAATGGAAATATATTTACTACTGCCCATAGGTCTTCAGGAGTATTTTTCTGGGATATTTCAGATCCCAATGATATACAGCAAATAGCTACTTATGTTCCAGGAGGTAGTGTTACTGATGTTGATTATTATGGCAATTATTTGTTTGCTTTTGTAGTTGGTGAAGGAATTCATGTCTTAGAAATGTCCGACCCTCAAAACCCGAGCTATGTTGGTATAATGAATACTTTGATTGGATGCACTACTGATTGTCCTAATACTGTTTATATTGATGGAGATACTTTATTAATTGCTAGGCGAACACGGGGAGTAAGTGCTTATACTATTAATTCTGTAGATATTTTGAATCCTGAACATGTTGATGATTATGATACTGCTTCTTATGCTTTTGCAGTTGCCAAAGAAGGAGATAAAGTTTATGTTGCAGATAGATGGGGGTTGACAGCCTTGCAGTTGGGGCAAAGTTCTCAACCAGAGTGCCAGGAGGATGGAGATTGTGATGATAGTGTTTCTTGCACGATAGATAGTTGTATTAGTGAGATTTGTATCCATGCTACAGATGATTCTTATTGTGACAATGGCGCTTATTGTAATGGAGCTGAGACTTGTGATATAATAAATGACTGCCAGGCAGGAACAAGTATAGACTGTGATGACACAGTGTCCTGCACTGTTGACTCGTGTAACGAGGGAACGGATAGCTGCGATAACACAGTAAGTGATGTACTTTGTGATGATACTTTGTGGTGTAATGGGGTAGAGACGTGTGATGTAATCAATGATTGCCAGGCTGGAACAGATGTAGATTGTGGAGATACATATGACTGTACGGATGATTCTTGTAATGATGTTTTAGATATTTGTTTGAATGTAGAGAATGATGATAATTGTGTTTTCCCGGAAGTTTGTGATGTAGTTTATTTCCCTCCACCAAGTGGGTGTGGGGAAATACTAGAGTGTACTGGACAGGATGATGGTACTTCTTGTGATGATGGAACCTATTGTAATGGGATTGATGAATGCCAGTCCGAGGTTTGTACTAATGTAGGTCCAAATATTGATTGCGATGATTCTGTATCTTGTACTACTGACTCTTGCAATGAAGATAGTGATTCTTGTGATAATCTTCCGGATGATTCTATCTGCGATGATGGACTATGGTGTGTTGTAGGAGAGTATTGTGATTCATTACTAGATTGTCAGGCAGGCTCAGCAAGAGATTGTTCTGATGAGTTAGATTGTTCTATTGATTCTTGTGATGATGTAGAAGATGAGTGCACATATGATTATAGTAATTGTCCTAGTGACTTTACTTTAGATTTACAAGCTGGAATATGGAATTATATCTCTATTCCTGTAGACATGGATAATAATGATGTTGATCAGTTAGGGGCACATATGCTTTTAGGTTATGATTCGGTTAGTGAGGAATGGTCAATGAACTTTGGACCTTTCCAACAGATAACTACTTTGGACCCATTAATGGGCTATGTTGTTACGGTTGCAGAGGATAAATCAATCCAGTTCTCAGGAAATAATTTAGAACCTCTTCCACTAGAGAATGATATGTGGAATCTAGCAGGAGTTAATGAGACTGGATTAATTAATGATATTTACCAAGGAGCTGGAACTATAATTGTTTATGAATGGGATAATAATTTGGAAGAATTAATTTTAGTTGATTCAGAAACAGAGTTACAAACAGGGATTGGTTATTGGATTGGAGTCGGAGATGTAGAATCTCCACCGGAGGATAAGAGTAGTGGTGGAGCTGCCAGTAAGTTGCTTAGAGGGATTGTAAGAATCTTTGGGTACTTTACTTTAGATACTGTGTTGCCAAGTGGGAATTTGTTAATAGGATGGGATTAGATAAATGTCCGGAATGTGGAAAGAAATTACATAGAGGTCAACATAAATTTGATGATGGTTTTTATGAAGTGGTTTATTGTAAAGAATGCGGGTATAGAGAAGAAAAACCTTTGAAGGCAGATAGTTAATCTCCTACCGGAATTTTTAGTGTCATCCCTTTGGGATAAATTGAGGGATCGATAAGATGGTTATGTTCTAAAATTTCACATATTGATACTCCATGAGCTTGTGCAGTTTGCCATAGGCTTTTTTCTACTTTTACTTCAACTAATGGAGTTTGCGAATGAAGGGGTTGTTGTTTGAAATCCAACATATCTTTCATCGGAATAAATTGTCCCGCTTTTAGGTGATACGTGATGCCTATTTCTTCTAAAAAATCTAATAGTTCTTGTCCTTCTAATTCAGATAGTTTTTCTCTCTGAAAATTTTTCCCTTTTGTGTATGTAACAAGAATTTTTACTGGATCATCACCGTATCTCTCTCTCAGGAATTCTATTCTATTATCAATTGCCAAGATTGATTTTTTTGGGGATAACCTTTCATCGAAGAATTTATCTCTTGTTAGACCATGCATTTTTGCAGTATCTGGAATGAACATTCCAAGTCCTGCATCATCTGTGGGTCCGATTTTTCTTGGGTTTGCATAAGCTTCATATATAAATATTGCTTCTATAAGATCTGGATTTTTTGTTTCTTCTAAATAATCTCTATATCTAGTTCCCCTTGAGAATCTGAGTCCCCAAGCGTATCTATTGAATGAATTTGTGATTTCTTGTTTTGCACTTTGCTCAAATGCACTTGCATAAATTGCATTTGATATATTTATTGGCTGTTTGTAAGGGGTAGGAGTTTCAATTGGGAGTGGGTCTTCTGTTCTTTGCTCTAGACTGGAGGGAGTTAATAAGGCCATAGTGGGGATTAATAGTAATGGCAATAATTTTCGTAAGCTTCTTTTTTTTGGAGTTCTCTGATTAGTCCTTGTTCTCCCTTCTGGGACAGAATCATACCTAATCCAGCTAGTATCCATTCTCTAAAAGTTCTAGAATTAAAAAAAATTGATTTATAAATCTTTTGGTTGTTGTTGTTAATTAGTATTTACACTCTGCCCATAAGCCTAAGTTTAATCTAATTGCTTCTGCTTCTGCCATTGCTAATTGATAGTATTTTGATGTGTCATCTTTGTATTTATGATAACATTTTGCGTAGCCTTGTTCAACTAAGTATTCGTTTACTAATAAGTCATCTATGTAGATATATCTTAATAATCTGCCATAGTTTCCTTTGTTTGAAATGTCTCTTTGTAAATATATTTCTTTATCTAAAATTAATTCTGACAATTTATCCGTTGCTTCTTGGTAGAAACACTCATCCGTCTCAGGAGTATTAATTCCTGAGAACCTTAATCTTTCTGTTGTTCCATTAATTATTACGTCTGCAGTGTCTCCATCTACAACTTTAGTTACTAAATAGGGGCCTTCCAGGGGATATTCTGTAGTTATTGTTTCTAATGTTGCGCAGGCAGATATTAAAATTGTAAAAAATAGTGCCAAAATTAATGATTTTCTCATACTTTTTGTAGATTAGATAGGTTTTTAAGTTTTTTTTATGTTTATATTCTATGGGTCGAGGCAATATTGTTACAAATGAATTAGTAGTGTTGGCACATGAAATAGATGAGATAGTTGAAGCTGCAGAGGCCTTACCTTTGGAGGACAAAAAAAGATTTGAAGGTGCTGCCGCAAGATTTTTTGGCAGTAGGAGTTTTTGTGCTAGTTATGGTCTTGATTATGTGAGAATGCCTTGGGAACATTGCTTAATTGTAGAAATGCATACCTATACTTTACTTTATTCTGATGAACATCTTTCACTTAAAGATTATTTAAAGAAAAGGCGAATGGGTGCTGCGGCAGGATGTGTTCTGCGGACTGCAGGATTACAAGAAAGGACAAGGCATACTTAATTTTCGAAATATTTATAAACTAAACTTTTTCTCTTCACGTTAACATGGCAGATAAATCAACAGAGAAAATAGGAAAACTTATGATTCAACCGGAGAAAATTAGAAATATTGCGATTGCGGCACATATAGATCATGGAAAAACTACTTTTTCTGATAATTTGTTGGCAGGAGCAGGGATGTTGTCTGAAGAATTGGCTGGAGAACAGAGGGCTTTGGATTTTCATGCAGATGAGACTGAGAGAGGGATTACTATTGATAGTGCTTCTGTTTCTATGCTACATAATATTGATGATGAAGATTATTTGATTAACCTTATTGATACTCCTGGACATGTTGACTTTGGGGGAGATGTTACTAGAGCTATGAGGGCAGTTGATGGTTCCGTTGTTTTATGCTGTGCTGTAGAAGGAGTTATGCCTCAGACTGAAACTGTTTTGAAACAATCTTTGAGAGAGAGGGTTAAACCTGTTTTGTTTATTAATAAAGTTGATAGATTGATCAGAGAGGTTAAGTTAACTCCCGAAGCTATGCAACAAAAATTTGTAGATATCATAACTCATGTTAATAAGTTTATAGAGCAGATTGCCCCTGAAGAATTAAAAGAGAAATGGAAAGTTAGTATTCAAGATGGAAGTGTAGCATTTGGTTCTGCATTCCATAATTGGGGGATATCTATTCCTTATATGAAGAAAAAAGGAATAACTTTCAAAGATATAATTGATGCATATGAGAATGATACTTATAAGGAATTAGCTAAAAAAGCGCCGATTCATGAAGTTGTTTTGGATATGGCCATTAGACATCATCCTAATCCTAAGAGTGCTCAGGAATATAGAATCCCAAAAATTTGGCACGGAGATATTGATGGGCCAGAAGGTAAAGCGTTGGTTACTTGTGATCCAAAAGGAAATGTAGGTTTGATTGTAACTAAAATTGTTGTTGATAAGCATGCTGGCGAGGTTGCTACAGGAAGATTATTTTCAGGTACTGTTAAGCAAGGAGACGAAGTTTATTTGAATATGGCTAAAAAGAAAGTCAGGTTGCAGCAGGTTTCTATTTACAAAGGGGCTCAAAGAACAATGATGGATGAAATTCCGTGTGGGAATATAGTTGGTTTGGTCGGTCTGAGAGATACTTTTGCTGGAGAGACTGTTTCTACACAACCAATGACGCCATTCGAAGAAATAAAGCATATTTTTGAGCCAGTTATTACCAAATCTATTGAAGCCATGAAGGCTGCTGATTTGGCTAGACTGATTGAGGTTTTGAGACAGGTTGGAAAAGAAGATCCTAGCATTAAGGTTGAAATCAATGAGGAGACTGGAGAAAATTTAATTTCTGGCATGGGCGAATTACATTTAGAGATTATAGAAAATAGAATTAAAAATGAGAAAGGATTAGATGTTAAAACTTCTCCTCCAATTGTAGTTTACAGAGAAACAATACATAAGGCCGGGAATGAGGAAGAAGGAAAGTCTCCAAATAAACACAATAAGTTCTATATTATTGTTGAACCCCTAGAAGATAATATTTTTCAAGCTATTAAGTCTGGCGATTTACCAGAAGGAAGGGTAAAGAAAAAAGATAGAGTAATGATTGATAAACTAATTGAATTGGGATTGGATACTAAGACTGCCCAAAGGTATAGATATATCTATAAAGGAAATGTTTTGGTTGATGATACAAGGGGAATTGTTCATATTGGAGAGGTTATAGAAATGATTATGGATGGTTTTGAACAGGTTATTAATGCAGGTCCGTTGGCTAGAGAGCCTTGTGCCAAAATGAGAATTAGAATTATGGATATGAAGTTACATGAGGATGCAATTCACAGGGGCCCTGCACAAGTATATCCTGCCATCAGAGAGTCTATTAAAAATAGTATGATGTCTGCTAAACCAGGAATTTTAGAACCGGTGCAGGTTATGCAGTTTGATAGTCCTGCAGAATATTTAGGTAATTTAAGTGGGATGATTCAGAATAAGAGGGGGCAATTAATTAATGTTGATCAACAGGGAGAATATATTTCTGTTAAAGGGAAACTTCCTGTTGCAGAGATGTTTGGGATTGCTTCAGAGTTGAGAAGTGTAACTTCTGGAAGAGGAAGCCAGTATTTGGTTGATCAAATGTTTGAGCCTTTGCCTGCTAACTTACAGAATGAAGTAATTAAAAAGATTAGAACCAGGAAAGGTTTAGGCGAAAACGAGTAGGAAGGTTTATAAATAAATAATTTTTGTGTTTTTTACTTTAAAAAATGAATAGAATATCTTATTTTATGGAAGCAGAGGGTGCTAGAGGTAGTGGGGGCCCCGAGGATATTAAATATTATGGAGTTGCTAATCCTAAATTGTTTGATACTGTCTTAGGGGCAATGCATAATTATTTTCAAGAAACTATCCCCTTATTTGATAGGCAACCAGTTGAGGTAAGAGATATTTGGTTAGAAAATTCTGTTGAAAGATTGCAAATTGATAGACATTTAGTGATGTTAAGAAGACGAACTTTGTTTGGAGTAGGAATTGATAGATTGGCGGCATCTAATTCTGGATTGGATCCAAATGAATTGGTAGGTAAAATTGCAGAGGGAAATTTTTCTGATTTAGCTGTCCCATTAGGATATGAAGTAATGAAGGTTGGGGCAGAAGATGGCAAAGAAACAGAAAAAGATAGATATCACTGGTTTTTGTTTACACAAAAAAAAGGGCTTTGAGATTTTTATTAGAAACATTTATAAACAGTCAATTTTTCACATAAGGAGTTAATATTCATTAATGGAGGAATTATAAATGGCTAAAGAAAAACCACACATAAACATTGTCTTTGTAGGACATGTAGATCATGGAAAATCCACTTCAGTTGGTAGATTGATGTTTGATTCAGGTAATATTGATGAGCAAGCAATGAGAAAACTGAAAGAGAAGGCTGAAGAGCTTGGAAAGGGTGGATTTGAGTTTGCATTTGTTATGGACAATTTAAAAGAAGAGAGAGAAAGAGGAGTTACAATTGATTTGAGTCATAAGAAATTTATAACTCAGAAATTTGAATATACTATTATTGATGCTCCTGGTCACAGAGATTTTATTAAAAATATGATTACTGGAGCTGCTCAAGCAGACGTTGGTGTATTAGTTGTTGCTGCAACCGATAGTGTTATGGCACAAACTAAAGAGCACGTTTTCTTGTGTAAGACACTTGGCGTAAATCAATTAACTGTTTTGGTTAACAAGATGGATACGGTTGAATATGCTGAGGATAAGTTCAATAAGGTTAAAGAAGATGTATCTAATTTGCTGAAGAGCGTTGGATATAACCCAGATGAGGTTCCTTTCATTGCAGCAAGTGCATTGCAAGGAGACAATATTGCTAAGAAATCTGAAAATATGTCTTGGTATGCTGGGCCTACCTTACTAGAACAATTGGATAATTTCAAAGAGCCTGAAAAACCAACAGGTTTGCCATTGAGACTTCCAATTCAGGACGTATATAACATCGCAGGTATTGGTGTTGTTCCTGTCGGAAGAGTTGAAACCGGAACAATGAAAATTGGTGACAAAGTTATTGTTGTACCAGCAAGAGATGGCAAAGGTGTTACAGGTGAATGTAAGACTATAGAGATGCATCATGAACAAATCAAGGAAGCTATTCCTGGAGATAATATTGGATTTAGCGTAAGAGGAATCGGTAAGAAGGATATTGCTAGAGGAGATGTATTGGGTAAAACTGATAGTCCTCCTAGTTTGGCAAAGGAATTCACAGCAAGGATTGTTGTATTAAACCACCCTTCAGTATTAACTGTAGGATATACGCCGGTATTCCATATACACACAGCACAGGTTGCGTGTCAGATTGTTGAAATTAAACAAAAACTGAATGCAGCTACTGGTGAAGTATTGGAAGAGAGTCCAGATGTATTGAAAAATGGTGAAGCTGGAATTGTTAGAGTTGTTCCAACAAAACCACTAGTTATTGAGAAGTCAACAGAAATACCGCACATGTCAAGATTTGCTATTAGAGATGCAGGTCAGACAGTTTCAGCAGGTATGTGTATCGACTTAATCAAGAAGGAATAAATCCTTTCTTTTTTTCTTTTTTCTATACAAAAATTATATAAATAGTTATTTCTAAAAATAGTTATGACAGAAAAGAGGAAAACTTCTAAAAAGAAAATTAGTAGAGAAGAGAGATTATTAAGGAAAGTAGAGAGAGATGAAAAAAGATTAGAGAAACATGAGAAAAAAATAGAGAAGGAAGAAAAAAATATTCAGAAGTTAGAGAAAAAGATAATAAAAGATGAAGAAAAAATTCTATTTGAACTAAAGAAGTTAACTGTTAAGAAAAAACATTTGATGGATCTTATTAAGATTGTTGCGGGGGCATTATTGGGGACTAGCTTTGGAGCTGGTTTAATTGGAAAAGCGGATTTGGCCATGAAATTACCTTGGATTAATGTTGTTGGGATATTCTTATTGGCCTTTTTGATTGCCGCATTATTAGTCTATAAGGCAGAGAGAAAGAATGTTGCTAAAGGAAAGAGTGTATTTGGTTATGTAATGACCAGGGTTATTTATATTTGGGTTGTTG
>Ga0233429_1003195_pt1 | contig 15833 bp, 29 predicted proteins | sample SI_118_April2016_3_FD_179879 | JGI IMG/M metagenome (GOLD analysis project Ga0233429, IMG submission 179879) | Seawater microbial communities from Saanich Inlet, British Columbia, Canada - SI_118_April2016_135_MG | ecosystem: Environmental > Aquatic > Marine > Inlet | place: Canada: British... | reverse complement strand
CTCACTCCCTTTAAAACTATGTCTAAAAACTTATCAATATGTGGTTCGATTTTTTCATCCAGTTCAACGGATTCGTCCATAAAGGATTCTTTTAATATAGTATCGGCGTTCCCGCTTATAAGTTTTGCTTTATGTTTGTTTATGAATATATTTAATCCTTTTTTTGTTGGATATACCCGAACATCTTTGGTGTTAAACAGTTCGGCTCTAGTACCGAGTTCGCTTCTGACATCATATGAAAATGCACTCGCTTTCTTGGCGGTCTGGAATCTAAATATCAAAGGTTTTATTTTTGCTTCATCCAATTCAACGGATTCGTTATATGGATAGCCTTTACCTCCGAGAGGATTGTCTATTTTGAGTTTTTTATCTTTTTTACCAACACTCTTATAGGATTGCAATTGTTTCATTAGGTCTGTATATTTTTTCATGGTCTTCTCCTTGAGGGTATTGGTCTTCTCTTTCTAGTTGTTGGTGGTTTCTTTTTTATTGGAGAAACTTTCTTTCTAGTTGGCGATATTCTTTGCCTTGGAAGTTTTTTATTTTTATTACAACTACTACAAGCCATTATTCAGAATCTCTTGTAAAGAAAGATTTCTTTTGGGTTGTAGTTTTTGTACTAGTTATCTTTGGTTTTGGTTTTGGTGCTTCTTTTTCTTCTACCCAAATCCACTCCTTTGCACGATTCTTTTTCCATTCGCCAGAATTTTCTTCTGCCCACTTCTTACGGAAACTTGAACCACTGCCACTATTTGCTCTTTGTTTAAATCCTGCCATTTGAAACTCCTTTAAATTTTTCGTTTAGCATTTCTTTTTTATAATCAATATTATGTTCTTTTAACATATATTCTTGAAAAACCTCATCAACATAGATATCATCTATTCCCATTTTTCTTGTTTCCTCTTTTAGTAAAAATAAAGCAGCAGTTAGTGAACCCAGAGTGCTTTTTCCAAAAGGGACTTTTTCTATTAGTTTTTTGATGTTCCATACAAGCCTTGTGAATATATTACTTGCCATCTTTTCTTGTGTATTAACCAAATCTTTTTGTTTCTTTAAATATTTTCCCTTTTCATCAATTATTCCTAATTTATATGCTTCGGTTTTATTAAAGGGTGTTACGAGAAGTTTCACAAATTTATACATTACAAATGCATTTATTAATTTTGACATATTTATACCTCTCTCAGTCTCTTTACTATTCTAATATCAACAGGAATCTTGTTTAGTTCTACTTCTGGTATTTCAAATGTAATTTCGGGAAGATATTCTAAAAACAAAAGAAATGATTTTAGATATGAATGTAGATGATTTTCTATCTTATAAAATAATATTCTAGATGTCGGTATCGGACCAAATACATTTCCCATTATTATTATGTGATTGAGTAGCAACCTCTCCTTTAATATTCCCTTTTTATCAAACCTGCTCAACAGTCGTTTGATATACTTTATTCTGTTGATGTCCTCTTCAAATTCTTCCATCCCCATACACTGTGAATTTGTATAATTTTTCATTGCATACATCATAAAATTATTTTCAGATAGTGCATCTTTATTTATCATATTAAATATTATAAAAACTTATTTCTTTTTCTTTTTCTTTTTCTTTTTATTCTTTTTCATAGCATCTTTCCATTGTTTTCTGGTTTTTGCATTTGCCTCTTTTTCCCACTTTTTCTTATTGGCTGCGTAATATGCATCTTGGTCGGCTGGTATTCCCCATTCATCCAAATGTTCAACGGATTCTTCAGGAATCCAAGATTCTTCAACACCTTCCTCTGTTTCAACCTGTACAATTTTTGCATCAATGTTATACATTCCACCTTCACCCAATTCCACATCTGCTTGTAAAGCAAAGTTCATATATGGAACACCACTATCTCTATAAAATCCTTGCTTCAATAGGTCGTGGCTAGGCACTGTACCGAACGAACCACCGTGTCTAGTCACAGGAAATTCTATATGACCCTCTTGTACGGGTGTATTCAAGGTAAAATCAATACCTGCTATATTTAATCTTGCTCTCAGATGATTGAATGCTGATTTTATATCAATAAAACCCCTATTCATATAAGATTCAATAAATGCATTTAATCTATTTAGTTGTTCAGGTCTTTCTATGTAAAATGCACCTTCATCACTCAACGCAGTTCTGTTTGTACTACCCCATGCGTTGTAGTTTTCCATGACATTCATAATGTCTTTAAATTTCTTCATAGATATTCTCCTATTGTTATTCTATCTATTATTTATATTTTGTTTGTGTTGCTGTAAATATATCTCTATACAGTCCCTAGCATACAGAATTTGTTCTGATAGTGTTGTTTCATCTATTTCGTCCACTTTTCCTAAACTACACCATTGTATCATTACATATCCCATTATTTCGTTTTTTATTCTAATAGGAAGAATAGTAAATGCTACTATATTGCTATTTATCATATACTGTTTAGAATATGAATTTTTCATTTCTGTTGTGATGTGTAATTTTGGTTCGTTTTTTGTTACTGTGTTCAATTTATCTAAAAACATACTAATTAACAAATCATTTTTTATATTACCCTCTCCCGATGTTCCTGCATTCAAAGATTCGTGTGTTACACTAAATTTCTTCATTGACACACCGTCTAAGAAAGTACCCCCATTATGAAACTGTACTATTTGTGTCCTTGCAGAGTCTGTTTTTATTCTCAACTCTGTGAGTATTTCGTGTAAACGAGTATGTATTTCCCACTGAAAGTTTTTTGGATATTTTGCATCACTATTTTTACATTTTCTAAATTTATTTTTTAGATATGGAAGAAGTATTGTTATGGCACCTGCACTTACTGCTGCGATAACCATACCAATTTCAAGCCATGAGCCTGCTAAGTCAAGTTCATTTGGTGTTGTCATGTGTTATTTTCTTTTCTTTATTAATTTGTTGAATTTTTTATTTAATTCACCTGGGGTTTCTTTTTTATATTTATTTATAAGTTTATCTGTCCCTTCGTCACCTGCTCCGTGTTCTTCATTGGTGTTTTCTGGTTGACCCGGTGTTTTTTGACGTAGTTTTTGAATTCGTTCTTTTTCGGCTTTTTTGATTTTGGGAAATAATTTCTTTGCAATCTTCTCTATTGCCTTGGACTTCTTTTCTAGTCTTTTGTCTATTTGGGCTCTTGCACCAAGAGACATAGTATTCCAATCTGCACCACCCAATATCTTTTTTCTTAGTAGTGTTTTTGCTGCTATCCGTGCTTTTATTTTTAGTTGTTTACTTGTCTTTCTGAATTTTTCTTTTCTTTTTCTTACTTTTGCTCTTTTCTTTGCAGTGCGTTTTGCGGTCTTTGCCATCTTTCTTCGAGATTGCATAGATAATGCTTTTCGTTCATTCAATTGGTTGATGAACTCAAAAAACTCAGACTCGTCAAATAACTCGTTAAAATACATAGTAGATACCTCTTTATATGTATAAAAAAAGAGAGAGTCATCTCTGACTCCCTCCCGCTCTACTGATTATATTGTGGAGAGTTTTATCACCTCCTCTATACCCTCATATGTGAATCTCCACTGTTTATCAGTGGAGATTTATCATTCACTCCAAGGAAATTTCGACTTGACCCAATTCCATAGGGGGGTCCCCGTTAATGCTCCTGCAATAAAAATAACTGCGGTATAAAACAATGTTCCTAATGCACTTGAAAAAAATACTTCCATAACTATTCTCCTTTAATTCTAAATTTGATGTATTTGTGGTGTTTTCTTTCACCTGTTAATACTCTGTAAACGGCACCGTCATCTAAATTATTCTCTTTACAATATTTAGACAAATTGATAATCTCGGTCTCTTCACCATTTGATTTTGTTGCAATTATGACTCTTTTTTCCTTCTTTTCTTTGTCTTTCCATATCCATTTTCTTGCTTTTTTTATAAATTCACCACCAAACATAGATACAAATCGCTTTCTCCAACTTGAAGAACGACCATCATCGTTCATTTTTTTATATGTTGGTGTATTTTTAATGTTTACTTCTTCTTTATTCATATTATCTCTTATCTGAACGCAGCCATTGTTCTACCAATTTCACTTCTTTCTTTACCTATAGATTTTTCTGGGTCTCCACCATTCTTTAACCAGCGTTGAAAATCGTATTGATTTTGTATGTTTACGGTCCCCTCAAATGTAGTATAACCACTACTATCTGTTTTTTCTATCTCAATTTGAAATTTTCCCTTGGACATTTCTCTGTTATATTTTTTGTCCAATACCTTTGCAGCAGCATGTAGATATTTGTAGTCACTACCTTTAATATATGAGAATATTGGTTCTATGTTTACCTTCACCCACCCATTTTTCATTGCAAGATATTCTACATCATATTCTATATCTCTATCACCGTCTCGGATAAGGTCATATGTATATTCGTCTTTAACCACTTTCATAATTTTGTCTTTGGTCAATCCATATTTTTTGGGGTTGATTAGTAACATCTGTACATGCCAAGGTTCCATACTTGTCTGCATAGTTACCTTTCCTGACTTATGAATCCATCCCCTTACACCACCAAATGCTTCTTGGAGTTGTAATTTTTTTAACATCTCCACTAGTCTAGAAAACCTCTTCAACAGTTGTGGTTTACTTTTTATAAATTCTTTAAATGATTTCATGTCAGCCTCTTGTGGCTCGCATCAATTTTTCTAACTGTAAATCACATTGAGTAACTCTTTGCTGACCTGGCCAATACAAGTAATCTTTTTCTTTATTCTTTTTTAGGTTAATGAGAAGAGGAATGACAATGCGTTCAATTTCTTCCATTTTTACTGCAACTAATTCATCGTACTGTTCTTTTACAGCAGATGCACCATCACAGGTAGAATTCATCTCAAGTACCAAATCTAGTTTATCTTTAATTGCTTGTATTTCTTCATTTGATGGGGGTTGTTCTTTGACAACGCCCATAATTTCATTGAGTTCGTCCTCATCTACACTGGTGAACCCAAAGTCGTAGTCATCATTTAAGTATTCTTCTGGTATGTTTGACATAGTAGTAAATCCCTTTTATATCTACTATGTATAAATTATACTGTTATATATTGAGAGTGATAACCTTTTATAGTCTCTAATAACGGTTTTACATAATTTACGGTCTTTCCTTCAAACTCTTGTATTGCACCATCTTCACACGATATAAGAATCACAAAATTATCAATTGGTATATGTGTTCTCTCTTGCCATGCGATAGAATATGCCGTTGCTTGTAGAAAATAATTATCAATATATTCTCTTTTCTTGCTTCTTGTGCTTCCTTTGAAATCAATAATCGAGAGTTTACCATTATATTCTGCTATACAATCTGCTCTACCTGCAAGCATAGTGGATTTACTCCATAGAGGAACCTCTAATTCATAAACATTATCAATATTATTGAGTAGAGGAACGATGTTGAGGAATAGTTTAGATTCGTTTTGCGGGGTGTTGTTGAGGTCTATTTCTTTGTTATTGATATAGTCCTCTATGGTGCTATGAAGAGTGTTTCCCCTTGACAATACCCTTTTTGACTCTTCTGGGTTGTCTTTTCTCCATTGTTTGAAGAAATTTTGTTTTTCATACCCTGTGACTGTTGTCACACTAGGCAAATTACCAACAGGAGATACATACCATCTACTACCGTTGTCTAAAACGGTGTCCATTTCGTCTATGCTCCATGTCTTGTTAATGTGAGTGAATGTCTTTTGGTTCATCATAAATATATTATATCGCGTTAAAGTGAGATGTCAAGTTATTTTATTACGGTTCCATCATACTCTTTGTGGAATTTGTTGAAATCTGCTTTATTTTTGAATGTGAATTCCCATCTAACATACCCTTTGGAATCTTTTCCCATATTTTTTGATTTTAGTAAGATGCTAGGGTTGTTAGCGTATCCTCTTGGGTCTACTGTGGCTTTATAACCTTTTGGGCCTGTGTTTGTATGTTTTCCAATAGCCCTTGCTGCTTGATTTCTTGATAAGTTTGAGTTTACACCACCTCTGAAAATATATTTTATGGTATATGTCTCTGTGACATATTGTTTAAAATTTTTCATACCTTTTATATTTTTTCTCTTTCCTTACTCAATAGGTCTCGTTTATGTGCCAGTTCTTTCTTTTTTCTATCTTTTATTTTTTGGTTATTGTGTGCTTTTTGTTTTCTTGCATTCGCCTGTTTTGCAATTTCTCTCCTACCCGTTTTGGTAGAATCAATGGCACCATGCCCAACATCTCTACTTTTCTTGCTTCTAGCCTTTTTTACATCACTGTCTGTTACCCCTCCTTTATCACTATAACTCATTACGGTTTCCCCTTCGTAAATTTTATTAGTTTCTTTCCGAAGTTCATCAGTCATGAAATCAACACTGATTGTGTTTCGGTCAATATTTTCAATTTTCTTCACACTAGGATTACGACTAAGTTTCTTTGCAAACTCTGTCATCTCGTTTGTATTTTCAAATTTATATGAATTTGTGTATGTTGGGTTATTTGGATTATTAAAATACATATGTGTTCTCCTTGATTTTATACATATTACATACTATCTATAATTCTAGGAGATTGTAACACAAATGAAAGATAAATACACCCAAATATTCTCATTATCAGCAGATGACCACAATGTAGATAAACATGATGCTGTGATGGTCAGGTTTACTGCGGAAAACGAATGGGGTTCTGCTCAGTTATATCCATTTGCAAGAGGTGTACCGATGGGGGTACAAGGTGACCCAAGAATAGGCGACACTAATAATGTACCTGCAACAGGACCTGTAATGACTATCAGTGGTGGTACATACGAATCACAAATGATTGTACCAATTCAGTTCAAGGGTACAGGAAGTCTAACGAATTGTACTGTTTTTGGATTGAAGAGATAGTCTACTGAGGACCAAATTTTCCGGCGGAACGACTTGATGCCTTATCAAGACCATGATGATATCGTTCCGGTGTTCCCTTTTTCATCTTACCCATCAGAGTATTCCAATCACCTCCTGTTTTCTTATTAGGAGTGAGTGTCATATCAGAACCCATTGTAGTTTCTGATACTTTTTGATATACTTTCTTTTTACCGCATTCGGGACACGGAGTTTTTGTTGGTTTTTTGCGTTTGCTTATTGATAAGAAGTCATCGAACTCGTGACCACATTCACATTTATATTCATATATCGGCATATTTATTCTCCATTTTATATTATTTAATCATTAAGGTCTTTATCACCATACACATTATTTATGAGGTTTTCCTATAATATTCCCAACCTTGCGAGTTTTTCTTTTCCATTTTATATTCTTTTGATATTTTGTGTTTTTTCCAATATTTATCACCAGCCCCCCAAATCTTCACAATTATTACAGTTTTATCTGGATATTTCGTTGGTAGTGCTTTCTTTGACAATGCTGAACTACCAGACCATAATATTAATCCAGTAGACCATTCATCACCTTTTATTCGATTTGCTTGTCTGATATCAGGATGTGTGTATCCGTGTGCATCCCATACCCACATAGTACCATCTTTTAAAATTAACCATCTTGCATTAGATTTATTTCTTTCTATAAATCTTTCAATTTCATTTGCAGAAGGATTTTCTAATCCCTTTACAAAATCTACCTTTTGATTTTTACCGGGTACAAGAATATCTGTTGTCATTTCTTTGATATATTCTTTAAATGATTTCATTTCTTTTCTAGTATGTGTCCAACGTAATAATGCTTGGAAACCGTAACCCTTTTAATATATTTATAACCAATACTACCTGCAAACTTTTTTGCGAGTATCCCATATATTTTTGCTTTCTTTTTGTCTGTCTTTTTCCCATATATCCGCACTTCATCTGGTTTAGTTTTCTTGATGAATTTCTTTCCAGATTCTACCACGGTTGCAAATATACGCATTGCATCACCCTCTCCTGTGTTATCATCTGTCATCTTTACACCGTCAACTGCGATACCGATTTTAGATGTTGATATTGCAAAGTGTATCTCTACTGCACGAATTTTTTCATCTCTCTCTACCTTATCCTTGTATGTGGTATAGTGAAATAACGCTACCAAACCCTTTCGACCATCATCCAGTGTGAATTTTCGGTGTTCAACATCCAAAAATTCTGGTATGAGGTTTTCTACGGGGCTTGTGGCCATAAGTTTAGAATCGAGAGAAGCAGACGATGCTGTGGTTGGATAAGGTTTATCAAATAACTCTGTGATGTAGTGCTTGAATGATTTCATTTCTTTATCAACTGCCATTTTGTTTCATCGGATGCTTGTTGCACTTGTGACTTATATCCCAGTTTACCTGCAAATCTTTTTACCATTGCAGCATATGCTCCTGCACGACCAGTCTTTTTCTCTTTATTCCCTATAAATTGTTTCTTATCAGCACTGAACTTTATTATCATTGGTTCATGTTTTTTTATAATAAATTTAATTATATCCAACACGGTTGCAAGGATTCTCATTGCATCACCTTCACCTGTCATATCATAGGTAGAACGATGGTCATCTGATTTTCTCTTCTTAATAAATTCAATAATAATAGAATGTCCTTCTTTATCAACACCCGCGAAGTTGTTCGCTGGGTTCAAATCCAGCCACCAGTGATTAGCAGTTACTTCAATTGTCCCACCATCAGATGTTTTAAATATGTAATCTTCTACTTTGCCATGATTCTTTGGTGTTATTGAACCCTTCGCAACACCACCACCACCACTCCACTTATATGGTTTATCAAATAACTCTGTGATGTATTGCTTGAAGGTTATCATATCAATATTTCAGTCTCTTGTTACGAGTCATGTAGTCCTTTTTACGCATTACCGTTTTTGCAATAACCTCAAACTCACCATTTTTCTTGATGTTGATGACCACAGGTAGATTCAAGTCCTTTTGCATATCTATGATGACCACCTGACCCTTGCCATAGTCCTTGATTTTGTCTCCTTGCCTTTTCTCTATCTTTTTGAACAAGTCCTGCATTTCACCAACTTTGATACACGGATGATTTCTACCATCACCCATACGGTCACGGAAGTGTTTGGTGAATTCTATATCAATATCCCATTTTTTGAGTATTCTATCTGCAAACTTTTCAAGGTCATTAATTTCTTTTTGCGAATATTGATGACAATTGCTGTCTGTGCTATATGCTTTGTATGCTTCTTTTATAATTTCATTAGACTTCAACACTGTTGGTAATACTTCACCATCCAATTTAATTTCTATCTTACCACCACTCAATATCTTGGTGACAACACCGTGCTTTTTTGCCCACTTATCATTTTTGTTATATCTGGGGTTGGGTATAATTCTATCCCCTATTTTCCATTTGGCTTCTTTTATAAAATTTATAAATGTCTTCATATTAGTATCCCATCTTCTTTAATTGTGCAATTGTGCTTGATGTGTTTTTATGATGTATTCCAATTCCACCTGCTGCTTCCCATTCTTTGATGTTTTTATTGAAATCATCTATTAGTAAATTTGACTGTCCGTTGGTTGTTGCGTGTTTTTTCTTATCGATTCTTTTCACCAAATTGATATCACCTGCACCTATTTTTATATTTTTGCCCAACCATTTCATTTTATCGGTTTTTGCGTTTGGTGCCCACGAAGATGGATAAGAAGAAAGAATCTTTGGTTTATATTTTTTTATAAAATTCCATAATTTCTTGCCGTCACTCATCCAACCCAACCCTGCATAAAAATGCTTTGCTTGTTTATCAATGAGTTCTCGTTTGTTTTCACCTCTCTTGTCCCAATATGAATTGTCCTCAAAATTTGCACCGAGTACCTTCTTTGCACCACCAAGAAAATCTACTAGGACTTGGTCCATGTCACAGTATATTTGTGGTAATTCTTTAGATTCTCTGAATTGTGCCATCGTAGAACCAATCTCTGTTCTGTTAACTGCTGCCTTCTTACCTTCCACCCAATCATACCAATCTAATTTGTTGGTGATGTACATAGCATTGTGCGCCCGTCTACCCTTTACAACTTTAACTTCAAACAACTTGAATCCATCTCTTTCAAATGGTAGGTATTTATCGTCCACAGCCTTTGCACCTAGTTTGCAAGATTTCGCATCCCATCCATCGATTCTACCGTGTGTATTATCAATGACAAACGCACAATAACCTTTTTTCTTTAGGTAATCTTCAATGTATACATCGTTGTCTTCTACACCTTTTTGTAAATTTTTAAAGTGTTCTTTTGACCACGATTTGGATGCATCAGGGTGTGCATCACTTATAATTTTAAGTATCTTCTTCTCGTTCAACCCAAACTTGCTCAGTTTGTTTACTACTTGTTTTATATGGTAGTCATCAAAATTGGTCGTAGAGGTATGAATCTTATTCTTTAATGTCCACCCTTTTACAAAACCTTTACCTGTTTTAACACCAGAAGGTTTTACACTTGCTTCTTTGATATATTGCTTGAATGATTTCATTTTACTTTGTCTATATGTGCCACGAATTGAGTACCGTCTTTTTCTAACCCACCTTTGACTATTCCCAACCTTGACATTCGTTTTAGTATTGCCCAATATAGTTTTTGACGAGACTGTTCTTTACCACTGAACAGAACTGTTCCTACATTTTCTTGTTTGATGATATATTTAACATAATCAATGACTGTTGCAAACACCACACCCGCATTTCCTGTTTTTATGATGTTGTGTATCTTCCCCTGTTGCTTTGAAACACCACTTTCTGAACCAAGGGTAAACTCCACAGACATTTTTATCTTTTCACCCATTCGCTTTGCTATTATTTTGTTACCAAGTGTAACGGTTATAACATAACCAAATTTACCAACATCAAACGATGCGAGGCGTGTGTTTCCTCTATCGATAAACTCTTTCCATTTGAGTGGTTTATCTAACACTTCTTTGATGTATTGCTTGAATGAAATCATTCGAGTTCGTCCTTCATCCTTTGTAACACCTTTGGGGATATCCTTAATTTCTTCTTTCCTATTTCTTTTTTCTCGTCTGGAATTTGTTCATCTAGAGAGTCCTTCAAATCCCAAGGACCATAATGCTTGTGCTTCACCAATGCAGCCAGAGTTTCTTTTTTGGTATATTCTTTATATGCTCCCTTTTCCTTGGGATTAATTTTACCCAATTCATAATATTGTTTTCGCCGCATTACAATTTCATTCCCATTGCTGTTGTCCATCACCACATCATTTGAAATTAAATTAAAACCGTGTGCGAATCTTCTGCCCTCTAGTGACCCCTGACCTTGGACATATGCATGAACCATTCTAAGGGAAGGGTTCTCTTCTTTTCTAAAATCCATCATAGCGTTGGCAGCAACCTCAAAACAATCACCCATTTTTGACTCTGTGATGTATTGCTTGAATGATTTCATTCTAATTCTATTCCGTGTAGTTTTGCGAACTTTTCCATTTTTCCTCTATCGTTCTTATGACCACTCATAATAAAAACTTCTTTACCGGTTTTTGGGTCATCAGCAACCAACTTCAAACCCATTGCAGAAGGCATAATACGACCCTTGTTGTATCGTCTGTATTCTGTGATGTGTTGCTTGAAGGTTTTCATCTTATTGCTTGCTTGAACATATTAGAGATGTCCTTGGAAAAATCAATTGTTTGGATGCGAACTTTTGTAGCATTGTACGGCTCTTTTTCAATGAGGGCTTTATACTTTTTTGCTGCACTGAGGTTTGTTATAGGTTTCCCGCCAGGACTGTCTAACAACACTGTTTCGTCCCTTTCGCCTGGTGGAACACCCCATAAGATATATTCGATGCGTTTTGCTTCTGTGATGTATTCGTTGAATGATTTCATCATTGTTTGTCTATTTCTTTGATGATGTTGTCCATATCTTTTCTTAGTTTTTTAATTTTACTCTGTGTTTTAGAATCAAGCAAATGATAGCCATCTGTTGTCATCGTGCGGTTTAGTCTTACTGTCATTGAAGATATTATATTTCCAACTTCTGCTTGTTTATTCGTGTAGTTATGTCTTCTGGTTGTTGTGTGTTGTTTGAATGATTTCATCGTGGTATCCTTTGTTGTTGCATCATCTGATTATTGTTATATTCTTCATCAATGAGTTCAAGTGAACCTTTTGACGATTTTTTAAAATTTATTTCATCACCGTGGTCTAGGTGTGATAATATATCTGCAAGTCTTTGTTCTATTGCATCCACTTTGGGTGCGAGTATACTCTGAGTTGCCTTGATATCTGTGAGGTTTGCATCAATCCTTTGGTCTATGGTTTGTACGCCATTCCATAGTTGTAGTGCTGCACCCATAAACACACTCGCAACCAAGACGGTTACTGCATTTGATACTATTTTGTTCCAATCTAATTTCACCTTTTGGTTTTCCCTCGTATCATATCTGCCTGCATCTCTACAATACTATCCCACTGATTTAAGCAGATATTCATTTCACTCTTCCTCTTTGCTTCATCTAGTGGTTGAGGGTTGATGATATTTGATATATCTTCATTGAGTTGTTTGAATTGGTTGTTGTCCATAGGGGTTATCCTTTTGATGTTGTATTATGTATATTTTTGGTGGTATCGGTTGTGGTATGTCAGTGAGTATGGTGTCTGTGGGTGATTTTGGGGTGTTTTGGGAATATATGGGAAAAGATAGGTTTGCCGTTCTGTTCAGTCAGGCTGGGCCCGTTATTTTTTTTGGTTGCGTTTCGTTTTATTTTTTGTTTTATAATATGAAAGTTCTTCAATGTGTTTAACAATACCCTTTGGAATTTTTTCAACTGTGCTACACAAATCTTTTCCGAGTGTACTTGCGAGTGATATGTGTTTATCATCTTCATATAAAACAAACCCTACACTACGCATAGTAGGGCAGGGTTTTTTTGCATCTCGTTTTTGGTTTGCTAAATTATTCCACCCGACATCGCCCAGTTCCTCTGCATCTTCCCAAACAACTTCAACCATTTTGTATTCCATACTTATATTTATAATAAAACCCCACCGACACTTTCGTATCAGTGGGGTCTTTCTCTGCACGGGAGAATCACTTCCCGTGTACTCAAGGAGGATTATGCAACAACTAGGTCAATTATCTTTCCGGCAAGTACGCGACTTGTTTTGTCATTAGTTGCTGACTTCATGAATGCATTCTTAATTCGTGCATAACTCGCATCATCAGAGAGACTGTCCATCGCATCTTCAACCACTTTCATTTTCCCACGGACGATGAAGTAACCATCGTGACCCGCAGCATTGACTTCAATAAACTTTTCTTTTTTATATTGAGAAGCAGCAGCGTTGAGATTTTCATCCGAATCGAAGTATTGATATCGGAAGGTGCGAACATTAGATTGGTTATGTAATCGGATACCGATGACTGTGCAACCTGTTCGTGCTTTTAGAGCAGCAAGATATGTTGCAGTCTCTTCTTCATTAGCAGCAAGGGTGAATTCTTTGTGATTCACAGGGTCGTGAACTATATCAACATCATCTTTGGTGTAAGACTTGGCACCAAGACCATGACCTTTTCCATCTGAGAGGAATACAGCATTCACAACCTGAAGATTATTGTTTTGTTGAAACATAGGAACGATTTGCATGGAAGCAATTATCGCTTCATTGAGTGGTGTGCATCCAAGATGCATGAAGTTAGGATATCGACCTTGACAATCGTTCATAGTCACTTGATACATATTCAAGCATGCTTCTCGATATTCTCGGCGAGTCATACGCGAAGATAGAAGATTCAAGAGAGTAAAGTTATTAAGGCGAAGGACATGTGTCCCTTCTTGCTCTTGAAGTTGAATTGGATTCTCATTTTTATTACGACTACTGAAAGCATACACTTCGTAAGGTATATCAACTTTGTTGCAAAACTCAGTAAGAATCATGAGTTGCTCAACTGTTGATTGGAGAATTGTATTCATCGAACCTGACCAATCAACGAAGAGAACGAGTCCGTGAGATTTGCCGTCGGCAACCACTTCGTTCTTGACGAAGATATCTTCAGTCCAACGATAATTTATCATTGAAGTTGTATCAAGCACACCAGACTTATTGATTTGAGTTCGTGCATCTTGGTTTGCTGCTTGCTTCATGCGGAATTGTTGAGCCATGTAGTTCACTGTTGACTTGTTTTTAGTCAAGAACGAAGTACAGGCATCAACAGATTCATTTTTGATGTTGATGTAACGGTCATTTAATTCGTGGGTCTTGTGATACTTTTGCCACTTCTCATCGATTGTTTTATAATCAACAATGACATTCTCTAACAACACTTCGGGAATTGTATGGTAGTGATAATCATTTCCTGATTTGTCCCGCATATCTTGCATGGCATTATCAAAGGCATCTTGCGTGTATCCTGTTTCATCAACGTCGCTAGTTTGATTACCGTTATCATCTTCGCCATCCATATCACCATCGGATGATTCACCATCATCATCAGCACCATCGGATGACTCACCACCACTATCGGAAGATTCACTATCACCATCGGAATCAGAATCATCAGAGTCAGAATCACCATCGGAAGATTCATCACCATCATCATCGGATGATTCACCATCGGATGATTCACCATCATCTTCACCATCTTCTTCACCATCACCACCAGCAACAGATTCACCATCATCGGAATCACCATCATCTTCACCAGATTCAGGTTCACCAGATTCGTCTTGATTATCATCATCATCATCGACTTCTGGATGGTCTTTAAGCCAAAGGTCATAGAGGTCATCAGCAAGGGCATATGCATCTTCAATTGTTTTAGTCGATGCCATACGTTCGACCCATACTTGCTCATCAGCAGAGAAGGGAACATTAGCATAACCATATAGACCGAGTTTAGATTCAAGATTCAATCGGTCAATTAGACCACACTCAGAAAGATTTTTATTTTTAATTTCAAAGATGTCGCGTTCAGCAAATTCGGAATATGCTTTAGCGAAGTCTCGGCGGATTCCAGGGAATCGTTCTTTTATAAGGCGTTCAATCCGTGCATCCTCAGTGACATTGACGAAGTTTTTACGAAGGTTAGCGTGTTTGCTGCCCATCTTCATAACCCACTCATTGAACCCCTCAAAGGGCGTATGAAGAGCGTGAGACACTTCGTGACCAATAAGCATATCATACATCGAATCAGTCATATCTTGCCACACAGGCAAGACTAGGACACGATTTTTAATATCAAACGAAGCGGTCTCAGCATTCGCTTGATGTTCAATTCTGATATTCTCAGTCGCCATACACTTGGCAAGCAAGGAATTGGACTGTTTATTATTGGTAGCGTTCATAAGCATTACACTTGTATAGTAACAACTTGGCTGGCTGTGTCAAGGGGGTTGAGGGATTATTTTGCATAAAAAATGATATAAATTTGTTATCGGTCCCCCCTTGACAGGGGACCTTCGGGGGTATATAATGGATGTGGAACCAGGAAATATCAGTCTGAATAAATTACTGTTCCACCTTTATTATAACCCCCCCGGTCATGCTTGTCAAGAGCAAAACGTAAAAACTTTCTTATTTTTATCACTTTTTATCACTTTTTTGGGTCGAGAATTTAACATAATGCTAATTATCGGACTATACCCCACCCCAGCCAAACTAGGTTGTTTTCAAAAACACGGTGAATCCCCTGGCGAATCCGTATTAAATCCCCTGGCGAATCCGTATTAAATCCCAAATGAAAAGTCATAATTATTATTTATTTTTTGATTTTTCCTGATATGGGGTTGACAAACCTCGAATTTCTGATTACACTCCGGTTGTCGTTCCGACAAGCGGAGTGACCAAAACGAACAAAAAACTTATATTTTAAAAAAACCTATATTTCTCATGAACC
>Ga0233429_1003191_pt1 | contig 15844 bp, 15 predicted proteins | sample SI_118_April2016_3_FD_179879 | JGI IMG/M metagenome (GOLD analysis project Ga0233429, IMG submission 179879) | Seawater microbial communities from Saanich Inlet, British Columbia, Canada - SI_118_April2016_135_MG | ecosystem: Environmental > Aquatic > Marine > Inlet | place: Canada: British... | reverse complement strand
TTGCTCATCACAGTTATTGCAAAATCATCAATTAGCAATTAATGATTTTAGTCGGGTGATAAATTCTCGCCCTGACGACTGTTATCCCTTATTCATGATATCGGTTTCGAAATATAGAATTGGCGATATTAAAGGAGCCATTAAGGATATTCAAATAGCCATAATTCTATCACTCGTTGATAACGAGACAAATGACGAATACCGTGAAAAGGCTTGGAGGTTGGGTTTTGGAACTCATACTGTTCTCTATGAAGCTTACCTCAACAATTTCAGGAGGAATGTGGATTAGTTATTGTAGATTTCTAATTCACCATGTTTGAGTTGTTCAATCCTAAAGGCACTTGTCCATTCTATATCAAATCTTAGTTTATCAACCGTTTGTGGGGGCAAATAACCTCCAAAGTTTAAACTCATAATGCATGAATAAATAATACGATTGGTATAACCCATAATGTTTGAACAAACCTTCAAAAACATTGACGACATTCTATTCAAAGATGCCGGAGCAGATAGCGAGCTTGACTACATCGGACAGACTTCATGGATTCTCTTCCTCCGCTACTTAAATGAACTGGAACTTGAGAAAAAGGACGAAGCTGAATTAAAAGGTCTCACATACTCATTCATCCTTGACGAGGAATACCGATGGCCACAATGGGCAATGCCTAAAAAAGCGAACGGTGAATTAGACCATCATGTTGCAATGACTGGACCCGATTTAGTTCAATTTGTAGATGGACAACTATTCCCATACTTATCCAAGTTCAAAGAGAAGGCTGATAGTCCCAGCACAATAAAATACAAGATAGGCGAAATATTTTCGGAGCTTAAAAACAAAATTCAAAGTGGTTACAACCTCCGTGAGATTGTTGAGTATGCAGACGATTTAGACTTCCAGACTACAACTGATAAGCATGAGCTATCCCACCTTTATGAAACCAAAATCAAGAATATGGGGAATGCAGGCCGTAATGGTGGTCAATATTACACCCCCAGACCACTCATTAGAGCGATTGTAGATGTAGTTAACCCACAGATAGGTGAGACTGTTTATGACGGTGCTGTGGGGTCTGCTGGCTTCTTGTGCGAAGCCTTTGCACACATGTCAAAGGACAGAGACTCATTAAGCACGTCCGATTTGAAAACGCTTCAGGAATCAACATTCTACGGAAAAGAAAAGAAAAACCTCGCATACATCATTGGCATCATGAATATGATTCTCCATGGTATTGAAGCACCGAATATTATCCACACCAATACCCTGAGTGAGAGCAATCGGAATATCCAAGAGAAAGACCGCTATAATTTGATTATGGCTAATCCACCATTTGGGGGCAAAGAGCGCAAGGAAGTCCAACAGAACTTTGATATCAAGACGGGTGAGACGGCCTTCTTATTCTTACAGCATTTTATTAAGATTTTGAAAGCTGGTGGTCGTGCTGGGATAGTTATTAAAAACACATTCCTAAGTAATACCGATAATGCTTCAGTATCGTTGAGGAAACACCTTCTTGAGACCTGTAATCTCCATTCCATTTTGGACATGCCCGCTGGAACGTTCTTGGGTGCTGGTGTCAAGACGGTCGTATTATTTTTTAACAAGGGTGAGCCAACAAAGAAGATTTGGTATTACAGCCTTCATGCTGGTCGCAATATGGGTAAGACAAACCCCTTGAATGATAGTGACATGTCGGAGTTCAAAGAACTTCAAAAGAGCTTTGGTGAAGGTGAGAAGTCGTGGATTGTTGATGTTGCAGATGTCAATACCGATACATATGATTTGAGTGTAAAAAACCCGAATACTCCTGAAGAAGCACCGTTAAGAAGTCCGAAGGAAATTCTTGATGAGATGGAACGCTTGGATTATGAAACGAAAGCTATTCTTGGAAGTATCAAAGAGCTGATATGAAACAAGGATGGGCATTAAACACTCTATCTGATGTTTGCGAAAAGACATCAAACATTAAATGGTCAAATAACACAGATATTGAATTTGATTATATTGATTTATCTGCCGTATCACGAGAGACATTTAACATTACAAATACAGTCTCTGTGAATTCTAAGAACGCCCCAAGCAGAGCAAAAAAAATAATCCATACCGATGATGTAATCTTTGCTACCACACGCCCAACATTGAAACGAGTTGCAAGAATATCATCAAACTTCAATAACCAAATTTGTAGCACAGGTTTTTCGGTGTTGCGGGGTCGCCCAAGCGTCATTCTACCAGATTACATTTTTTATTATTTACGAACCGTGTCCTTCATGCAAAGAATGGAATTACTTCAGCGAGGAGCAAGTTATCCAGCGGTAACTGATAAGGATGTAAAAGATACCCCTATTCCAGTCCCACCTCTCCCCGAACAAAAACGTATCGTCGCCAAATTAGACCAAGCTTTTGAAGCCATTGACCATGCAAAAGCCAATGTGGAACGCAATCTGCAAAATGCGAAAGACCTCTTTCAGAGCCAGTTGAATCAGATATTCAGTAAGGAGGGTGGTGGTTGGGTTGAAATTACATTGGGGGACCTTGGTAAAGTTTCAATGTGCAAACGAATAATGAAACACCAAACTTCTCCTGCGGGTGATATCCCATTCTATAAAATCGGGACATTTGGGGAAACACCGAATGCATTCATTGACAGCGATACATATCAGGAATTTAAGCAAAAGTATTCATTCCCTAAGAAGGGTGCCATTCTCATTTCAGCTTCAGGCACAATTGGCAGGAGAGTTATTTATGATGGTGAACCTGCATACTTCCAAGATTCAAACATTGTCTGGATTGATAACAATGAAGAGTTGGTTCTAAATGAATATTTGTATCAGTTCTATGGTGTATGTGATTGGAATCCCTCCAAAGGCGCAACCATATCAAGACTATACAATGATGATTTAAGAAGAATTAGAATCTCATTTCCTAACATTGATGAGCAAATGGAGCTCGTAGGAATCATGAAAAAACTGAATGAAAAAACCCAATCCCTAATACATCAATATCAGCATCAACTGAACAATCTTTTTGAAATGAAAAACTCTATCCTTCAAAAAGCCTTCAACGGTGAATTAAGTGATTAGATATGAATGGTGAAGAAGGTGTAATGTATGTTTATCCAGGGGCACCATTCATTGGTGAAGCTGTGATGCACCTTTTGTTAGCTTTTGACAATGAGCCACGAAATGATGGCAGGTTTTCACCCCTTGAACGTGAGCATTCACAAATTGCAATTGCCCTAATTATGGTAGCTCTTGAAAGTTTGGTGAAAATCAAACTTCATGAGCTTGATGACATTGAGCCCCATTATCGTGAAGACTTATTTATTACTACACTTGATGGATATACGAAGGAACACGGTGCTCTTGGTTTTTGGAATGAATTGCAAATAATCCGAAACCAAATTATTCACTCTGCATATTTTGAAAGTAGTGTGAGAGGAAGCACCAAATCAGCGGAAACAATCAAGCGTCTGAAGACAGCTCATACTTCACGATTTATTGACATGGACAACGAGATTACAAAGGCATGGGCGTTAAGCATTAACCCCTTGAGTGTTACACGATATGAGGCATTTGCATGTTTGCTATTCTTTTATTGGTATGGAAATAAGACAGAGATTTGGATTAGTAACAACCCCTTACACACACCCTATGTTGACAGTAGAATAAAATCAAACCTGCGTGGTGAATGGATAGATAGAGGTATTTATTCAACCCTCATTGGACACACTTCAAATTATATCCAGTTAATCGCTTTTTTATGGGGTCGTTTGTCTGATGACAAAAAGCACCTCATAAATATAAATTCAGTAGAACAGCTTGATATTGATTTGGAAGAATATCATAAGGCTACAATGACAATGTTAGAGATGACTAAAAACACGCATGTCGTTTATGGTAGTGGGAAAAACAAGTAGAATGAACGAAGCTGAAACCAGAGCCACTTACATTGACCCAGCTCTAAAAGAAGCTGGCTGGGGTGTCGTTGATGGCAGTAAAATCCGCATGGAATTCCCCATCTCCAAAGGCCGTCTCATTGGAAATGGAAAACGGAGTGCCCCTGATAAAGCCGATTACATCTTACAATATCGCAACCGCAACTTGGCAGTCATTGAAGCCAAATCCGATGAGAAATATTATACCGAAGGAGTTGGACAGGCCAAGGATTATGCCCAACGTCTTCAGGTTCGTTTTACATACAGCTCCAATGGGTTACAGACCTATGCTATTGACCTCCAGGAAGGCTCTGAAGGCGATGTAACGTCCTATCCAAGCCCTGATAAGCTCTGGGAAATGACCTTCGGTGAAGAGGATGTTAAAAATCCTGAAGATGGTAAATGGAGAGATAAGTTACATACCATTCCCTTTGAAACCCGAAGCGGAACATGGCAACCCCGTTATTACCAAGAAAATGCGATTACAAAGACCCTTGAAAGCATCGCCAAAGGCGAGAAGCGTATCCTTCTGACCCTTGCCACTGGAACAGGTAAGACAGCCATAGCTTTTCAGATTTCTTGGAAGTTATTTCATAGTAGATGGAATTTGCGCAGGGATGGTCAAAGGGTTCCACGTATTCTATTCCTCGCCGACAGGAATATCCTGGCAGACCAAGCCTTCAATTCATTTTCAGCATTTGATGAAGATGCTTTAGTCCGAATTACCCCTGCTGATATTCGCAAAAAAGGCAAAGTCCCGACCAATGGGAGTATCTTCTTCACCATCTTCCAATCCTTCATGAGTGGGGATGATGGACAATTCTATTTTGGTGAATATCCTGAAGATTATTTTGATTTAATTATTATAGATGAGTGTCATCGTGGTGGTGCTAATGACGAGAGTAATTGGCGTGCCATCATGGACTATTTTAGCCCTGCTGTTCAAATTGGATTAACAGCTACTCCGAAGCGTGATAAAAATATTGATACCTACAGATACTTTGGTAACCCCATCTATATCTATTCACTCAAACAGGGCATCAATGATGGCTTCCTGACACCCTTTAAGGTGAAACAGATACACACCACAATTGATGAGTATTTATACACATCAGACGATACAGTTGTTGAGGGAACGATTCAAGAAGGCAAAGCCTATACTGAATCTGAAATGAATAGAATCATTCAAATCCGAGAACGTGAAGAATATCGTGTAAAATTGTTTCTTGGAATGATGGAGCAGAATCAAAAGAGCATAGTGTTCTGTGCTACCCAGCTCCATGCATTAGCAGTTCGTGATTTGATTAACCAGCATTCGGATTCCACCAATTCTAATTACTGTCAAAGAGTCACCGCTGATGAAGGTGGTCTTGGTGAGCAACATCTTCGTGACTTCCAAGACAATGAAAAGACTATTCCAACCATACTAACAACATCCCAAAAGCTTAGTACGGGTGTTGATGCTCCCGAACTCAAAAACATTATCCTCATGCGCACAGTCAATTCAATGATTGAATTCAAACAAATCATTGGACGTGGCACAAGACTGTTTGACGGCAAGGATTACTTCACCCTGTATGACTTTGTTGGTGCACATAAGCACTTTCTTGACCCTGAGTGGGACGGTGAGCCGTTAGAACACGAACCCTGTGACAAATGCGGTCAGAACCCCTGTGTTTGTGAGCCTTCAGTTTGCAAGATATGTGGTGAGCGACCTTGTATCTGTGAAAAGCCAGAACATGAACGATGTAAAATCTGTGGGAAAGCTCCATGTGAGTGCGAGAAAAAACCCAAGCCCAAGATGGTAGTCGTCAAGCTATCGGATGGAAAAGTTCGTGAATTGGATTCAATGATTCAGACTTCTTTTTATTCGCCAGATGGGAAACCAATTTCATCCCAAGAATTCCTTGAGTCATTGTTCAGCACATTGCCTGAATTCTTCAAGAATGAAGATGAACTCAGAGCCATTTGGAGCAAACCAGATACACGCAAGAAATTGATTCAACGATTAGAGGATAATGGTCATCCAGTTACTCAACTTGAAGACCTTGCAAGTGTCATCCATGCTGAGGACAGTGATTTGTTTGATGTGTTAGCTTATGTGGCTTACAGCACCAAGCCTATCAAGCGAAGTCAGAGGGCTAAGTATGTGGAATCTCATTTCAGCCAATACGAATCAAAGCAAAGGGCCTTCTTAGACTTCGTTTTGAAGCAATATATTGAATCCGGTGTTGGTGAGTTGGATGACGACAAGCTTCCAGAGCTTCTTAATCTGAAATATCAAGCCATAGCGGATGCTAAGCTTGAACTTGGGGATATTTCATCCATTCGTGAGACGTTTATTGGTTTTCAGGAATATCTATATTCTACGGATTCATAAGTTCATCAACTTTATGGGGAGTAAGAATTTTGAATCGTAAATTATTCAACCTAAATATTTTATTAATTCTGATGTTTAATATCTTTGTGCTTTCTTGCTCAGAAAATCCGTTTGAGTCAAATAGCGTTGAAGCACCCAGTAACCTTCAGGTTGTTATAAATGCTGATAATTATATTGTGCTTTCCTGGACCGACAATTCAACTGATGAAAACGGATTCATGTTGGAGCGAAATGTAAACAATATAAATGGGCAAACAAAAGTTGTTGAGTTACCTGAGAACACAATTGAATGGATTGATTCTACTGCTCAGCAGTTTCTAACTTATGAGTATTTTTTATGGGCATTTAACTCAGAAAGTAATTCTGATACAACACAACAGTCATTTTTTGTAAAATTCAATGAAGCTGTTATTAATGTTCCATCTGACTTTCAGACAATACAATCTGCAATAGATATAGCTACTGATGGAGATACAATCATAGTAGCAGAGGGAACATACATAGAGAATATCATCCTTGATGGAAAAGATTTATCATTAATATCAACATTCTTTCGGCAACGTGACTTCGGTATAGTAGGCAGAACAATCATTGATGGCAATGGGACTGGTTCTGTTATCACAATACAAAACACCTATGGTAGAACTATAAAACCCTATATCGGGGGATTTACAATAACCAACGGTAACTCACATTACGGTGGTGGTATTCAAAATGAATCAGCAAATCCATTGATAGAGTATTGCATAATTGAATGGAATACGGCTACACAAGGGGGAGGTATTAGTTCATTTCGTTGGGCGTGGGGTGGGATTTCAAATTCCATTATAGCACACAATACCGGTATGGGTTGCTATCTTGCTGATAACTCAGGTCCAATATTTACCAATGTTTTGATTTATGATAATACATCAACTGATGTTGTAGATGGTATTGATTGCTTAGGGTCTTCTAAACCTAAGTTTGAAAACGTTACCGTTTACAATAATAATATCAGACTCGGACTGTGTAATACGATGTGGAAAAACTCAATAATATCACCGCTAATTGTCGGAGATTTTTCGCAGTGGATTAGGTATTGCAATGTAGGAGGGTATCAAGAACACGAAGGAAATATTTTCAGTGAATCTCAATTTGTTGACGCAGAAAATGGAGACTTTCATCTTCAACCAACATCTCCATGTATTGATGCTGGTAATCCTGATGAAGAATACAATGACCCAGATGGTTCAAGAAACGACATGGGTGCTTATGGTGGTCCAGGGGGAAATTGGTAAAAATGCTGGAAGAACATCCACTATCCGACCACATGCCAAAGAAGTCCCTCACGGAGGTCAAAATAAATGGCGAATGGAAAATCTATGGTCTAATGAGTAAGAACTTCAATACACCATATCAAAGAGGCAAGTATTTAGGTATATCAAAAGAAATCAAGATTGATGGTTCTGAGCAGAAATCGTTAAAGGTTGAATATCACTTTTGGAGCAAGAGTGAATAGTAAATGGAGGGCATTATGAAAAAGTTAGACCCACGTAGTGTAATAATTGGATTTCTCGTTGCTGTTATTGGATTTATGTCATTAGGAGCCACAGATTCAACATTTGATAGTATTACGGTTGGGGACATTAAATTAAAAAATAGTATGCTAAAGCTCATAGATACGAGTGGTGAAGATATTTTAACACTGGAAGCCAGGCCCAATTACCATGGTATGTATTTTCATAATTCTGATGGCATGCCAGTCTCTTCTTTAACCCAAACAGACGAGGGCAACGGATTGTTTTGGATAAACAATAAGGCAGGTGAAATCACTGTTGAATTAAGTGGTGGCGGGTCAATATCTATTAATGGAGATGACGGACAAGCAACTATCAGACTTGGGCAGTCCGTGTCTGGTAGCGGTACGATAGCTCTAAAGAATAAGGAAGGGAACGAAGTCATTGTGCTCGGAACTATTAATGATAATGGTGCCATTGAAATTAAGAATAAGGCTGGAGAAAATACCATCAGTGCTAAACACTCGACAGTGGGTGATGGTGTACTTATGCTAAATAACAAGCATGGGAAAGGCATTGTCTATATAACCGCTACTGAGGAGCAGGATGGTCAAATAGCATTAGCGGATAGATATGGAAAAATTCAATCGGGCATGACTGGGAAAAGAAAATAAAAAACTTGTATCCTGATTCTAATTATAGGTGGCTAACAGAGAATAATTATTATGAGAAATCTAATTAAATACAACGGTTATGATGAAGATGATTATGACGAAGAATGGCTTGCAGAGGTTTTTATAAATAATGAATGGGTTGAGTTTGATTTCTGCGATGCTGATAGAAAGGTGAAACCATCATATCTTTTGGGAGCATACTTGGGTTCATCCAAACTCACGAAGTATGATGGCGTTACCCAAGAGCTTTGGTCTGAGACCTACCATTTTTGGACAAAGGTTAACTAAAATTCAGGAGATACGATGATACGTCGTTTGATAGTTCTTACTCTGATTCAATTTTCCATACTCTTGTCACAAACACAAATCGCCGTAGTTGATTTTGAAGCACTGGGTGTTTCCAATGAAGATGCGAGAGCATTGACGAATAGACTTATGGTTGAGATGCATCGGACTAACAAGTTCATGGTTCTTGAACGTGAGATGCTGGATAAAATAATTGAAGAACAAAAATTTCAATTATCAGGATGTAATTCTGATGTGTGTTTAGTTGAGCTTGGGCAAATTGCTAATGTTCAACAAATCGTGGGTGGGACCATAAGTAAGGTTGGAGATATTTATACCATCACAGCACGGTTGATTAGTGTTGAGACGGGTGAAGTTGTTGAAAGTGCCCTTTTTGACCATTCTGGGAATATCAGCCAACTGATGAAGAGTGGTATGGAAAATATTGCGACTCAACTGGCATCAAATCCCCTCCCAAGCATTGTAAATTCCAACAATTCACTACATGAGACTGTGGCTGATATTGATGGTAATGTTTATGGCACAATAAAAATCGGTAGTCAAGTGTGGATGACGGAAAACCTGAAAGTGACACACTATCGTGACGGTCAACCTATTCCAACGGGACATGACGAGAATGCATGGCGCACTTTGAGCTACGGGGCATACTCGGGTTGCTTTGGAGCCGAAGGAGATGCTACCGTTTACGGATATTTATACAACTGGTTTGCAGTTAGTGATTTACGAAACCTTGCCCCAGATGGCTGGCACATCCCGACTGACGATGAATGGACGCAGTTAGAAATTGCCTTGGGTATGCAAAGTAGCGAATCCAACAAGAGTGGATGGCGTGGTGAAGACGAAGGAAGCATGATTGCAGGATTTACGGATTTATGGGATAACGGAGCTTTGAAATTCAAACCTGAATTTGGAGTTTCTAAGTTTAATGCAGTGCCCTCAGGTTGTAGAGGTCTGAATGGCAAATATTTTAACGAAGGTTACTACGGCTTAACGAAGATGGATATATTTTTACGAGCAATGGCACCCGACGCTGGAAATTATAAAAGCAGAGGTTCCTTTTCAGTCTTTTGGACTAAATCATCCGTAGCAAATCAAGTAGCATGGTATCGGTTGATAGATTGTTATAATTCGGGCATTTCCAAGGAGTACAATAATAAAAGGTTCGGATTCTCAGTTCGTTGTGTAAAGGATTAGCACCAGAAAAAAGAGATAAGGATTATTCATGACACTAAGCAATCTAAAAAGAATTGAACTACGCAAACAATGGGCAGATGAAGCTCGTGATTTCACACCATGGCTTTCAAGTGAAGAAGGGCTGGTGATGCTTGGTGAGCTTCTTGGGATGGAACTTGAGTTAGAAGATACTGAAGTAAGCGTGGGGAGCTATCGTGCCGACATCGTTGCAAAGGATATACTCAGCGACCAATATGTTGTCATTGAAAATCAGCTTGAACCAACGAATCATGACCATATCGGGAAGCTCTTTACTTATGCCGCTTCTTTTGGCGCATCGTCACTTGTTTGGATTGCACAAAAATTCAGAGAAGAACATCGCCAAGCAATAGATTGGTTTAATGATGTAACCGTCAAGGATGTGGATTTCTTTGGGATTGAAATTGAATTACTTCAAATTGGTGATTCACCATATGCACCTAATTTTAAAATTGTGAGCAAACCAAATGAATGGACTCGTTCAATCAGAGCTTCAAAACAGAATCTTACCGAATGGGATGGGGTTAAGCAACAGTATTGGACAGCGTTCAATGACTATATCAGTGAACACCGAGTTCCTATCAATATTCGTAAACCGCATAAGGGTCATTGGTATTCTGTGAGTCTTGGGGTTAGCTCAGCGGTATTCAGTTTCACACTCCGAAGCAATAAAAAGGATATTGCTTGTGAAATAACATTAAAAGGTTCCAGCGCAAAAGAACTCTACAGCCACTTGGAGGAAGAGAGTGATGAGATTGATTCCATCATCGGAGAAAAGTTGGAATGGCGAGAGTTACCTGAGAAAAAGGTAAGTCGTATCATTTGCCGTAAAAAGATTGACCCTGCAGATGAATCTAAATGGGGAGATGCTTTTGAATGGTATGCTCTGATTATCGGTAAATTTAGAGAAGCTTTTGTTGAAAGAGTGAAAGCGTTCTGATTTACATGGTCTTTGGTAAAGGTTGGCTGTTAGTCTCTGACTTATAACATATTATATATATTACATATACCAATATATAGCATAACTCTAATCTTAATTGAATTCAACATTTGGATACACTTTATTGAATACCATTAAGTAAAATAATAGTTAACAACTTTTTACCCATTTTTATTGAATCGGGGATTGATATGATAGGTGACACACTATGCTCTTAAAACCGCATTCCTCGTAGTTCTTTATGGATGCATCAATGTATTTATAATTTATCTTCCTATTTTTAACGATACTCCAGTGAATGTCCGGCCATCGTGGGGATAGGAACTGTCATAATTGTAATCCACCGTGCCTCTAACCGAAACAAATAATTTAGGCTTTTCAAATCTTTTTGTCATAAGTTCTACAAACCCGTAAACACTTTGCGTATCAAAAAAGTCATTATTAATGTCTTCCCATTCCACGCCTTTAAGAGAAGTATGATATGCTCCCCAACCTAATCCAACAAATGGTCGCACGGGAAACTGTGCAGAGAGTACATCGTACCCAACTTCAAAATTAACACCTATGACGTTCAACTTAGGCGAAGGTATAACAATTTCCGAATACGGTTCGGAATAATAACCAATACCAGATGAAGTCACTACTACAAGCTCGTCAAGCATTTCATAGTTGCGCCATGATAGGTGAATGTCCACCATGGCGATATCTAAGAGCAACACACCAAGACCAATAGCATGTTCATCAACCTGCGAAATATCAATATCCTCTATTTTTATATCATTCGGAAATGTTCCTTTGGAGATGTACCAATAACCAAAATTATATTGGTTATTATGATGGTATTTAGCATTTCGCTCAACTTTACGCTTTTCAGCTTCTTCTTTTGCAAATTCGGCGTCTCGTCTGAATTTCTCTTGCGAAATTTTAATGTCTCGCAATTGTCGTGCTTTTTCCTCCAGCCTAATCTCCTTTATCTCATCTATCTCCCAAAAAACATCATCGGAAATGTAGGCATCTATCATTAACACAAGTGCTTCAGCATATCTATAGGAAATTTCATTATATTCCTTTTTGCCAATTATCTCCGCAAATGTATAGCTGACATTCGTTTTCTTCATGTATTTTTTTTCTGGAAATGAAAAGTAAACCTTGGGTTGATTTTTCTCGTATCTGTAAATGTTTGTGAAATCTGTTTTGTCTGCTGAATAAGTACCATCATATCTGATTTCATCTTTGCCGATATCATGATATTTTAAGTTACCGGTAAGCAAGATTTTGGCATAGGCAACATTGTCTTTTGACATACCAATCTCATACAGTTTACCAGTCACGCCGTAGTTACCATTCTGGTGTTTACTCTTGGTGACACCAGCTTTTGCAATTTCCGAGAATCCGCCGTAATGTTCTACCACGGAATTCCACTTTGGATAGTTCTTAAAAACTGTTTTATTCACTTCGAGGGTTCTGTCTTCATATTTCGCATCATTTGCATAGGTATATCGGGTGGATAATTGCTTTATAGCATAGATTTCAGCCGCTGTCGGAAAAGTCAGTCCACTCCGTAGGGCATTGTAAGTGTTTTCATCAAAATATTGACCTGTAGCAACTCGCTCTGTCGTGTATACTTCATGGAGATTTTCTAAACCTAATTCCTCACTCCATTCCTTGTGCATTTTGAATAGTTCTGGGGACACTTTATTAAGAACTTCCTTGGGCAATTTTTTGTAATTCTCTGGACTGTTTAAGAAATACTTCACCTTATTTTGTGGGAAAATGGTAGAGATGAACAGTACCATTAAAACAACTAATGATTTTTTCATTACTTTTCCTTCTGTAGATTTACATTCCATTTATACATATCTTGTGAGGATACAATTAAAACCCCATCAAAATGTATGGTGTTTTCTGTTTTATTAATGGTCGCAACATACGGTCTGGTCCAGTGTCGCTCTTGTCCTGGCTTAATTGTGACCCCAAATGCAGACCCTGAACCGCCCGAGTAATCGGTCTCACCCTTGAGAATAACAATTTCGTCTGTTTCCGTTTTACTGGTTATATTTGCAGAGTTGGCTTCCCACACACCATTAATACGTCCCATAACAAGTAATGATTCATTTCTAACAGTAATGCTATTTCTTCCGTCACCATACTCACCATTATAACTGGCACCACACCCAATCAATACGATAAGCAAAAACACGCCAATAATAGCTAATAGTTTTTTCATTTGACATTCTCCTTAAAATAACATTATACGTTTGTAATAAGTACCGGATAGAAAAATACCATTTTCCGATACGGCACCACTGAATACTTTTATACCATCAACAGATACATCAAATTGATTTTTGTAGGACTTTCGCCATTGTCCCATCTCCCAATAATCCACGGCTTAACATTCCATTCCAACATTACCATAGAGGTCTATATAATTGATGTTGAAAACCCGAAGTTATTCGTACCGGAATACATTCCTGGAATAGGATACGCTTTTACTTCAACTGTGACCTTGTTTGGTGTGGTGGTTACTCCGACCACATACAAAATAATTGCTATTACTCCTAACCCACTTAGTATTTTTTTATGCCAAACATCTCTTTTGAATAGCACTAAAGTCACGCATTTTAGTATCAGTTTCTCCACTGGATGAATTCAACAGAAAATACTTTTCATTCCAAAACTATCTGAAATGACACACTTTCATTGAGAGCTGACACAGTAACTCGGATACTGTCTCCCATCATTGTAAAAATAGGTGCAAAAATACTATTCACTTCTCCTTCTGCATTACTGTATGAGCAACAATTAATTGTTGGAACTTCAAAACCACTAAACCCATATATGTAGGTTGTGTCGTAGCTGATATACTGGTAGGTGTCCGACAGCCCTTGTTGGACAATATATCCAATCGTATCCCCAAGTGTCCATTGATGAGAACTCTCCCACAAGAATTTTACATTTACATACGGTTCGCCATTTTTTGTGATATTGCCGGATAGTCTATGTATGGTTTGAAGGCTTGTTCTTGAAAGCTCCAAATGATAAAAGCCATTAACATCCTGTCCTAATCTTGGCTCAAGGAGAAATTCAATTGAATCCTCTTCGGTCTCGGGCATACTACATTCTACTATAAGGATTGAGAGACTACATAAGACAATCATCTTCAGCATGCTGTTTCTCCCCAATTGATTATTTATTCTTAAGAACCCAAATATGTGCGACTTATGAAATTAAATTACTAAATTCGTCACAGTTATGGCTCGTATTTATTTAATAATGGAGCTACAGTTTATCAAGTATCACATATTTTAGGTCAATCTACAAAAGAGATTACTAAGCTATTCTATACTCACTCAAAGCATTATGATGTATCAGATACTATGGATATTCTTCACCAAACTCAACAGAATAAATAGTGTGCTGATTTCTACAATATCGTTTTAATCCCTTATTGAGTTCCTATCTCCTTTTCGTTAATCACCGCTACTGCAATTAGTAATCCTGCTCCAATAGACATGACTGGTAGACCCACTTGCCACTGGATTGCAGTGTCCATCATTGCTTTCGCCATTCCCCCAAATGGGTTATTGGCAAGAGCCGAATCCATCTGGGCCATACCTTGAGAAAGCTTAGACTGGATGCTAAAATATGTATACGCCAACATTCCTAAACTTCCAACTCCTGTAGCCCATAATCCTCTGTATCTTTTTGTGACAATCAAAACCAAAGAAACGACAGCTAATATTAAAACAATTGTGCCATCACCGTTGCCATTGTTGAAATAATTAATAGTGCCCAACATCGGAATTTTGAAAATTGGTAAGAATACTCCAATAATTAATATAACTGAACCAGCAATCCCAAGTATCATTTTAACATCAGACTTATTCACGGGAGAAACAGGCAATGTTTCGCTAATGGGATTGATTTGTTGCTTTGTATCCTCTGCTTGTGAGGGTCGCTCCTTCTTTATATTTTTGAGCCATGATTGCGATTTAAGTCGGAATGTTTGATTGTATCGCATTAATAATAAAATGACCAAAAAAGTTAACATCCCTGCTACTATCAAGATGTTTGATGGGGTTAATACGTTGTCCATATCAGAAAGAATATGGAAGGGGGTTCTTGATGTTGTTTGAGTTGATGCTCCTGCAAGTGGGTTTATTTTTTTAAGTTCCCCAATTGATTTTTCTTGACCCTGATTTTTCAAGTATTGATACGTCGCATCTCCGCCAAACCTATTTATTAATTTGGATATTTCATCATTAGTAATCAATTCTGACCTTATTTGTGAATATTGATATTCTTCTTCTACCCCAAATCCGATTGAAAGAATTAATAGAAAGCCTACAATAAGTTGAACTGTTTTTTGAAGAATCATTTTTTCTCCTATCTGTTTTCGTCTGTTTACTCACTAATGATAAAAATTTTCCCTTTACTCTTTATCCCCAATGTTCCTAAATCTGAAATGACTTTATATGATAAATGAACCTCACTCATCAATTGTTTAGGGACATTTTCATCATTGCATTTGAGAATCTTGTTGTGATATCAGAATATCGTTTCAACTGTTCGCTACTCCATTGCTCCGTGCCTTGTAATTGGGACGATTTGGCCATTAAATCCATATTGCTTTTGTTCATTTCATTAATATCATTCATTGTAAATGATTTTGAACCAGCCTTCTTTTCCCAAATTTTTACAGCCTTTTCGTATTCATTGAGGAAATCATCAACCTTTGAATTGGAGCTATTCTCTCCGCAACTTATTAGAATTATTGAGAGCATTAATACAGAAATAATTTTAACAGTGAATGATTGAGTTTGCATTTTACTTTTCTCCGTTCCACACCATTCTGGTAAGAATCGTGAATTCCACTGTAATTGAAATCTTGAATTCAA
>Ga0233429_1003189_pt1 | contig 15854 bp, 11 predicted proteins | sample SI_118_April2016_3_FD_179879 | JGI IMG/M metagenome (GOLD analysis project Ga0233429, IMG submission 179879) | Seawater microbial communities from Saanich Inlet, British Columbia, Canada - SI_118_April2016_135_MG | ecosystem: Environmental > Aquatic > Marine > Inlet | place: Canada: British... | reverse complement strand
GCGTTCGGCATTTTCTCAAAATGCGCTTCAAGTTCTTCCGGCGTGTTCGCCGCCGCACGCTCATGACGAATGGCAACCGCATAGGTGACAATCGTCGTCACAGGATGCACTTCCTCATCCATAAATTTCATCCACAGCCGCATTTGCGCCCGCTTCCAGGGATCGGTCGGTTTCAGGGACGGCTCAGCCTGGAGATCGTCGAGATACTCACAGATAACGCTCGATTCCCGCACCACTTGGCCGTCATGAATTATCGTCGGTACAACACTTTTAGGGTTAAGCTTGATATAGTCGGGCTGGAACTGATCGCCTTTTTGCAGATTGATGACGACTTCAGAATAATCCAAGCCTTTCTCTTCCAGGACCAAACGCACTTTGCCGGAACAGGTTGATAAATAACTTTGATAGAGCTCGATCATCAATTTCCCCTAATACTCATTTTTCCCATCTTATAGCCCAAAGATAATGCGGGAACTATAGCAAATGGCATGCTATCAGCAGATATTCCCTCCAATCAATAATGAAACAAAAATGACAGCCAGCGAAACTTTTGCCGCGACGATAAGGCGCCACAGTCAGGATATATTCCGCTTGGCGGTCCCAACGATCATGGCGCGCGCCGGTATGATGGTTATGATGATCGTCGATGCAGTCATGGTCGGTCACTATTCAGCGCAGGAACTAGCCTATCAAAGTATTGGTCTGGCGCCGATGATGTTTATGATGGTGACCTGCTTTGGCCTATTGACCGGCACCCTCGTCATTACCGCCTTCCACGTTGGGGCCAAAGAGCTTAGCGATTGTGGAGCCGTTTGGCGGCGCTCCCTCACTTATGCATTGATACTTGGGTTAATAGGAGCCGTCGCGTCCCTCTTCGGCGAGGCTTTTTTGCTCGCCGTCGGGCAAACGGAAGATCTCGCAAGAGGCGGCGGAAAAATTATCGGCATTCTGGGTTGGAGTATGCCGCCTATGTTAATTTTTGTCGCCAGTGCCTTTTTCCTGGAAGGCCTCAAGCGCCCCAAGGTCGGTATGTATATCATGATCATCGGCAATCTTTTTAATGTCGCCGTGAATTGGATACTTGTATTCGGCCATCTTGGTGCACCAGAACTAGGGGCAGCGGGATCCGCTTACTCAACGCTCTGCGTGCGGGCGATCATGGCTGGCTGCATTCTGTATTACATATGGAACCTGGCGGATCAGGCGGAGCTTAACATCCGTGTTCATGCCAAGATGATATATGCTGGCGGCTGGGCTGCGTGGTCAAAACTTCGAAAAATAGGGCTTGGCGCAGGTGCCAGCGGCGCCATTGAATCGGGTGCTTTTTCTTCAATGAGCTTGTTTGCCGGATTGTTGGGTATATTGCCGCTGGGGGCATTTTCAATCGCCTTCAATATGCTTGCCCTAACCTTCATGTTTGCGCTGGGACTGGGCTCGGCGACCGCGGTTTGCGTCGGGCACGCCTATGGCAGGGGAGAACGTCGCGACATGGCCTTTGCCGGTTGGACTGGCCTCGGCCTCACCATTGTGAGCATGGCCATCCTCGGCCTATTTCTGATTGCTCTCAATTCAGAAATTGCCGCAGGTTTTACCAATAATGCGGAATTGATAAGCCGCGCTGCCCCAATGATTGCATTTATATCGCTTGTGCTCATTGCCGATGGTGGGCAGAGCGTCATGGCTCATGCGCTGAGAGGTTGCGGTGAAACCTGGGTGCCGGCAGCCCTTCATGTCGTTGCATATCTGGTCGTTATGATCCCACTCGCTTGGTATCTTGCGTTGCCCGCGGGTCACGGCGCGATTGGTTTATTTGAGAGTATTTTAGTCGCCAGTATTATTTCTGTCGCCCTGGCGTCAATCCGATTCCATTATCTTTTAAAAAATCAGAACCCTTAGCCCGCTGCGCAATCAACGCAGAGCGGCACGGCGAGATCAAACTCAAGACGCTTAGGTGAAATATCATCACCGCAATGCGTGCAAAATCCGTAATCGCCTTCTTTGATGCGCGCGAGGGCAGCGTCGATTTTTTGCAGCTCAATTTCGCGGCGGCGTTCCTGCTCTAGCGCCATTTCCTGAACCTGCATCGCATCCATTCGAGACAGACGCCCAACCTGGGCCTGATCCAGCTCAACCGGCTTTCTGTCCTCTTCGGTCGACTCAACCCGCTGCAAAAGCTCTTTTCGCTGAGCTTCAAGCAACTTTTTAACTTTCTTTATATCCGTACTCTTTTGTGGGGCCATGATCTTAAAACTCTAGCACAAAATGGTGTTGTATCCACCATTCTTAAATTCTAGTTTGTCGTCACTAAAAAAATCAATTTGAAAAGGTAAAGCCCATGACCGTCGTCGATATTCACACTCATATGTTCGGCAATTCCTGGCTCGAAATGCTGCATAAGCATGGTGGGCCAACCTATAGCGCTGGCACGATGGAAGATGGTCGTGACTACCTGATCGAGAAAGGCGCAGCCGCCTGCGCTCTCGAAAAAGAAGCTTTTGATTATGATGCGCGTATTGTCGCTATGGACAAACACGGCATTGATATCTCGATCGTTTCGCTGACCTCGCCAAATGTCTATTGGGGCGGCGAAGAAATCAGTGCTGAGACAGCACGCCTCGCCAATGATGAAATGGCTGCAGGTCAAACGGCCTACCCCGATCGTATTCGCTGGTTTGCTTCACTGCCTTTCGAATATCCGGAAAAAGCCATCGCCGAGTTACATCGCGCACTCGAGAAAGGCGCCGTCGGCGTTATGGTTACTGCCAGCATTAACGGCAAACATTTAATCGATCCATTGTTCGAGCCAGTATGGGCAGAGATTAACAAACTCGCGCTGCCCGTCTTGGTTCATCCAACAGCGCCCTTTGGTTCAAAAGAAGCTGAGTTCGGCATTGAGCGCATCTTGATGCCCGGCGCCGGCTTTATGTTTGATACCACGATCGGCATCGCCCGTATGGCGGTTGATGGTTTCTTCGAACGCTTCCAGGATCTTAAAATTATAGCTTCTCACGGCGGCGGCTATCTGCCTTACGTTAATGGCCGCATCGATATGTTCTTCCAAGTCGAGACCTTGGTTAAAATGAAGATCGACAAACTGCCGAGCGAGTATTTCAGTCGCATCTATTATGACGCTGTGTTGTATGATCCCGGCGCTTTAGCTCTTTGCATCGAGATTTCTGGTCCGGAGAAAGTGCTTTTCGGTACCGATTTTCCAATGCCATGTGATGTGCCAAAGCTCTACGACATGATCGATGGTCGCCCGGCTGATGAAGCCAAGGCGATCAAAGGCGGCAATGCCATAAAGATGTTTGGCCTCTAGGCTTCTATGGACGAAAAACCTGATTTCACTGCAAATCATTTTAGCGTTTAGTTATTTACTCCGTATACTGATTATATTATTTAACACCTAAGGTTTGCCACTCTATAAACTTAACGTGAAAATTATAATGAACGGGAAAAACGATGCCAGGGAACAATTCAGGGAATAATTCAGGAAAAATGGATCAGCCAGTTTTAATCGCCGGGGGCGGCATCGGCGGCTGCGCTGCTGCGCTTGCTTTATCGCTCAAAGGCTATGCCAGTGTGATCATGGAACAAGCCGAGGAGTTTGGTGAAATTGGTGCCGGCATTCAATTGGGACCGAACGTCCATAAGATGTTTATTCGGCTCGGCATTGAAGAAGCCATCAAAGGGGTTGCCTTTTATCCTAATAATATTTTTATGAATGATGGCATAACCGGCGAACGGATCACCCAGGTCGACACCGGCGAAAAATTCCGCGAGCGCTTTGGCGCTCCTTACGGGGTGATCCACCGGGCTGACCTATTGGATGTCTTACTTGATGCCTGCCGGGCCTCCGATTTGATCGAGATGCACACCTCGACAGAAGTCATCGATTACGAAGAAACGGGCGGGCTGGTCAAAGCCATTACCAAAGACGGTCGAAGCTTCGACGGCGCAGCGATGATTGCTGCCGATGGATTATGGTCCAATATTCGGCCGAAGATTGTCGGTGATGGAGATCCGCGCGTCTCGGGCCATATTGCCTATCGCGCCGTCCTGCCAATCGACGAAGTGCCGGAGATCGTCAAAAACGATGATGTCGTGCTCTGGGGTGGGCCGAAGTTTCATATCGTGCATTACAAATTACGCCGAGGCGAATTATTTAACATCGTCGCCGTCTTCCACAGTGACCGCTATGAAGAAGGCTGGGACGCCTTTGGTGATCCGGAAGAACTTCGCGACCGCTTCAAGGATGCTCGGCCGGAAGTGCAGGCCCTGCTGGATAAAATTGATGCTTGGAAAATGTGGGTGCTCTGTGACCGCGAGCCGGTCAAGATATGGTCCAAGGGAAAGGTGACACTGCTCGGCGATGCAGCCCATCCAATGCTGCAATATTTAGCCGCCGGCGCTGGCATGGCGATCGAGGACTCAGTTGTGCTCGCCGATTTACTGGAGAAAAACGACAGTGATATCGAGAAAACATTTATCGATTACCAAGATGCCCGCTATCTCCGCACTGGCCGGGTCCAGACCATGGCCCGCATTTATGGCGAGATTTATCACGCCGGAAACGTGGTCGGCGAACTTCGGACACAAATGCTCAAAGACCGCGATCCGCAAAATTATGAAGGCGTCGCCTGGCTCTATGATGGGATCCAACAATGAGTGAAATTGATTTAACCAAACCCTATTCGATTAAAGCACCCATTCGCTTCACCCATACGGATCCGGCAGGGTTTGTGTTCTTCCCGCGTTATTTTGAGATGTTCCAGGCTGGTGTCGAAGATTGGTTTACCAATCGGCTCGATACTAATTTTGCCGATATGATCTTAATTCAGTGCATTGGCCAACCGACAGCCCATATCGATTGCCAATTTATTAAACCCTGCAGATTAGGGGAAAAGCTTGATCTCGCCATCGTGCTGGAAAAATTCGGCACATCTTCTTTGGAGTTGCGATTTCTGGGTACCGTGGAGGGCGACTTGCGGCTACGCGCTCATTCGATTCAGGTTTTAATCGACATGAAGTCGGGACGACCTGTGCCGTTTCCAGATAATCTTCGGGCTCAACTCGAAGCCTATAAAACTCAAGTTATCCCACCAGAAAATTTAATTGGCGAAGGCCGCTAATCTCTCTTGCGCCTAAGTGGTGCCGAGCCGGACGTATCCGGTTTACCGCCTTTTCTGGTGACCCTTTTCCGGTCCTTATTGCCAGCTTTGCCTATCTTAAGTTTCGGGCCTCTCTCAGACTCCTGAAAATCATCGGACTCAATCGCAACGTCAGGCTTCGCTGATCGCTTGCCTTTATTCTTTTTTGACTTTTTAGACTTTTTGGATTTTTTACCGCCAAAGTCATCAGCAGCCGGCTTATTGGGATGCGATCTTAGATCTTCCTTGGGTTCATTATTTTGAACTTCCGCTTCCGTGTCTGCCATTAATTGCTTCAATGCCTGCTCATCAGCGGCGACTTGTCCTGGCTTCTCACCATATTTGCGTTTTGGCCCTGGTTTTGACTTGGACTTATCACCATCGAAGCGCTTTTTCTTACCGCGCGGCTTTTCACGCACATATTCATTGCGTGATTCTTGGCGAGATTCACGCCGTGGCTCACGCCGAGGTTCGGCAGGTTGTTCATCCGCACCGCCCTCTTTGAGGATCGCCGGCATATCGCCTAGTCGATCAACGCTCATGCTTTTTTCAAGTTTGCGGGACGGCCCAAGCGCTTCCATAAACTTATCAGCGCTTTCCGGCGAAATCTCAAAATAGGTTTCGCTTTCCTGAATTCTAATCGCGCCGATGTCGCTTTTTTGAATGTCACCGCCCTTAATCAAAGCCGGCAACAACCAGCGTGCTTCGGCGGTGTGCTTCCGCCCAACAGATAAAGAGAACCAAACACCTTTCTTGAAAGCATCTTTAGAGCTATCGCGGCCTTCTCTGGAGTTACTACGGCCTTCTCGGGAGCGTTCTTTACGATCTCGCCCGCGGCCTTCGCGTTTTCTGCCACCACGATCATCCCAATCATCTGCAGGTGCCTTATCGAGCAATTCTTCAGGTGCAGATTGGCCGGCACGGTAGAGCCGAACTAAAGCGGCCGCCACCTGCTCCGGGCTATGACGTCCCATAATTTGCGCGGCAAATTCCTGTTCATCTTCTTTCACGGGTTCGGTTAAAACAGGATCGGCGAGGATCCGTTCATCGTCACGCGCCATAATTTCGTGAACAGTTGGTGGATTGGACCAGCTGGCATCGATTTTAGCCCCTTGCAGCATACGCTCGGTACGTTTGCGCGCATTGTGTGGCACGATCAGGACGCTGGTTCCCTTGCGACCTGCCCGTCCGGTTCTGCCACTTCTATGAAGCAGCCCCTCGCGGTTTTTCGGCAAATCAGCGTGGATAACCAGCTCCAAATTAGGGAGATCAATACCGCGCGCAGCAACATCGGTGGCGATACAAACGCGCGCCCGACCATCCCGCAATGCTTGCAAGGCATGGGTTCTTTGACTCTGGCTAAGCTCGCCCGAAAGCGCCACAACAGAAAAGCCCCGGTTATTGAAACGGCTGGTCACCCGGTTGACGGTGGCCCGCGTCGCGCAAAAGACAATGGCGGTTTTAGCATCATAAAACCGCAAGACATTAATGATCGCATTTTCCTTGTCTTTTGCCGCAGCAGTATAAGCGCAGTATTCAATATCGTGATGTTGCTCTTTTTCAGATGTCGTAGAGATACGAACGGCATCGCGCTGATAACGCTTGGCAAGCGTCGTGATCGATTTCGGCACAGTTGCCGAGAACATCAAGGTGCGCCGATCAGGTGCGGCGGCATTGAGAATAGCTTCGAGTTCCTCGCGAAAGCCCATATCGAGCATTTCGTCGGCTTCATCAAGCACGACAGCTTTAATTGCGGAAAGGTCCAGCGAGCCGCGTTCAACATGATCGCGCAATCGCCCGGGCGTACCGACCACAATATGCGCGCCTCGGCTCAAAGCGCGTCGCTCGGTCCGCATATCCATACCGCCAACGCAGGAGGCAACGGACGCACCCGTGGCGGCGTACAGCCATTCCAATTCACGTTGGACCTGCAAGGCCAGTTCTCGGGTTGGCGCGATGACCAGGGCCAGGGGTGATTGCACGCGGCTAAAGCGCTCTTCGCCCGCCAATAATGTCGGCGCGAAAGCCATGCCAAATGCCACGGTCTTACCCGACCCGGTTTGAGCAGAAACCAATAGATCTGCATCGGCAAGCCCGGTATCCAGAACCGCCTCTTGCACCGGGGTCAGAACAGTATAGCCGCGCTTGTTCAACGCCTGGCTAAGCGCCGGAACGACGCCTTCAAATTCGGTCATGTTTTATCTCTCGGAACGTTTATTTCGTGCGCAGGGCAACAGCCCCGATGTTCAAATAGCGACACACACCGTCACCTTATATAGGGACGGGACAATTTATGTTGGCCGTGTTGTACGTGCTCGAGATAGCGATGTAAAGGGGGGTGCTAATGAGGGTTAACCCACACCCTCTACTATAGAAAGCGTTGCATCTATGCCCGCATGTCGGATTTCCTTCAAAGGCTGGTAGTCATCAGAGTCGTACCACCCGCGCAAAGAGTCTAAATCCGGAAATTCGATAATAAGCGTGCGGAGAGAATTGAGAGAACCTTCGAGTACCGTCGGCTCCGGGCTGGCAGCCAACAAAGCGCCGCCAAATTTCGCCGTATGATCGGCAACTTTCTCGCCATATTGTTTCAGTTTTTCTTGGTCTTTGATCTTTTCGATATTGATGAGTAAATAGGCAGACATCTTTCCCTCCTGAAATCTGTAATAAATTCAGTCTAGCGCGGGGGTTCTACCCGAGACAGTAAACAATACGCGAGCCAATCAAAATCAGCAGCTTTGCCATGCAAGATCCCCCCCACCCGTCATCCCGGACTTGATCCGGGATCCAGAGCGGTGCCTGAAACTGGATTCTGGCCTTCGCCAGAATGACGGTTTTTTATATTATGCCCTAGCCTTGCTGCGCTTTTGCTTCCTGGCGTTTAGCATGCAGGATCGGCTCGGTATAGCCCGACGGTTGTTCCAGGCCTTTAAAGACCAGATCACAAGCCGCACTGAAGGCTACACCATCAAAATTAGGCGCCATGTTGACGTAAGCTGGATCGCCGGCGTTCTGGCCATCAACAACAGCCGCCATGCGCTTTAGGGTTTCCATAACCTGCTCTTCGCTGCAAATCTCATGGTGCAGCCAATTGGCAATGTGCTGGCTGGAGATTCTGAGCGTCGCCCGATCCTCCATTAAGCCGACATTGTTGATATCTGGCACTTTAGAGCAGCCAACGCCCTGCTCCACCCAACGCACGACATAACCCAAAATACCTTGGGCATTGTTATCGAGCTCATTTTGCACTTCTTCTGGCGAAAGGTTGCGCCCGCCCAATAATGGAATGGTTAGGATATCATCGAGACTGGCTCTGGCCCGGCTGGCGAGCTCATCTTGACGGTCTGAGACACTGCATTGATGATAGTGGATCGCGTGTAAGGCTGCCCCGGTCGGTGACGGCACCCAGGCAGTATTGGCACCAGCTTGTGGATGGCCAATTTTAGCTGCCATCATCGCGGCCATTTCATCGGGCATGGCCCACATGCCTTTGCCGATCTGCGCCCGGCCTTTGAAGCCGGTCTCCAGACCGATATCAACATTCCAATCTTCATAAGCGCCGATCCAGGCTTCGTTTTTAATATCCGCTTTGGGTAAAAAGGCCCCCGCTTCCATACTGGTATGCATTTCATCACCCGTGCGATCCAAAAAGCCGGTATTAATAAAGACCACACGGTCAGACGCGGCGCGCACGCATTCTTTGAGGTTCACGGTCGTCCGGCGCTCTTCATCCATAATGCCGACCTTGATGGTTTTGTCAGGGATGCCAAGAGCGGCTTCAACCCGGCCAAAAATTTCGCAAGCGAAGGCGACTTCGTCCGGTCCATGCATTTTTGGCTTCACGACATAAATAGAACCCGTCCGGCTGTTTTTAAGCGCGCCTGAGCCGTTGATATCATGAATACCTATAAGCCCGGTGAACAAGGCATCCATAATGCCTTCCGGCACTTCATTACCCTCTTTATCGATGATGGCCGGGTTGGTCATCAGATGACCGACGTTGCGGACCAACAATAAGGACCGGCCCGGTAGGGTCAGCGACCCACCATTCGGCGTCGTATAATCCCGGTCAGGATTCATCCTACGCGTCATTGTGCTGCCGCCTTTCTCGAAGCTGTCTTCGAGGTCGCCTTTGATCAGGCCTAGAAAATTTTCATAAATGAGCGCTTTATCTTCGGCATCAACAGCCGCGACTGAATCTTCAAAATCCTGAATGGTCGTGATCGCTGCTTCCATAACGACATCATTGACGCCAGCAGCACTGTCTTTGCCAATGGCGTGATCACGATCAATCTGGATTTCAATATGGAGGCCGTTATGGGTGAGCAGCACTAAAGACGGTGCGGCTTCAGCGCCTTGATAGCCAACAAATTGAGCCGGGTCTGCCAGACCGGTTTCACTGCCATCGCCTAATGTGACAACAAGCGCGCCACCCGAGATGGCATATTTAGTCGCATCCTTATGACTGCCATTGGCGAGCGCATTGGCTTGATCCAGCACGCCGGCCGCATAGTCGATCACCGCAGCGCCCCGCGTTTGATTGTAGCCGCCAGAGCGTTCTTTACCATCAGCCTCATCGATCACATCCGTGCCATAGAGTGCGTCATACAAACTGCCCCAGCGGGCATTCGCCGCGTTCAGAGCAAAGCGCGCGTTCGACGTCGGCACCACAAGCTGTGCCCCGGCAATTATCGCGATCTCGGGGTCAACATTGGTCGTTGAAATTTGGAAATCATCGCCTTCGGGAACAAGATAGCCGATATCCAGGAGTTCTTGCTTATAAGCCGCCGCATCGTGATCCTGGCCTTTGCGCTCAAGATGCCAGTCATCGATCTGCGATTGCAGCTCATCACGGCGGGCGAGCAGCGCCCTATTCTTGGGCGCAAGATCATTGAGAACGTTCTCAAAAGCGGACCAAAACGCAGCGGGCTCAACCTCCGTGCCGGGGGCAATTTTATCGGCCACCAAATCAACCAAGACATTGGCAACCTGCATGCCGCCTATTTGCGTTCTATCTGTCATCTCACTCATCCCTATCTGGTCTTAAGCATTTAATTTTGGCAACTTACCGCAGCCTTCTTAGTCATATTTTGCCATTTCCGACGAAGCTTGAAAAACGATTTTTTAAAAACAACGACGGAACTTTTAGTCCCCGCCGTTTGTAAAGTATAACTAATATATCGGAGTTGATTTCGGTTAATTCTTTAACAGGGAAATTATCCCGGGAAAACTATCATGGTCTCAACAGATGCTTTCATTGCCGCCAATCGATTTGGCCTGGGTCCACTCCCGCTAGAACTCAGCGTTATTGAAAAAAATCCGCGCGCTTGGCTAAAGCGCCAAATTTCAACCGAAAGCAAAACGCCTTTGCGATTACAAAACCTGCCTTCCGTTGCCGAAATTATGCGAACCTATATTCGCAATCGCCAGCAGGGGAATCGAGGTCAGGGAAATCAGGGGTCGGGCAATCGCAGTTCCGGCATGAATTTCAGGCAGCAACAGAAGCAGTTTTATACAGACACGCTTTATGCCAGAACGCTAACCATGGTGGAAACTTCGCGTCCCTTTGCCGAGCACATGGTTAGTTTCTGGAGCAATCATTTTACCGTTTCAAATGCCGGGCGAAAAATTATTGGACCGATTGCGGTCGCGTATGAAACCAATGCCATACGACCTCACATTTTTGGTAATTTTGAAGATATGCTCAATGCGGTGGCTCATCATCCAACCATGCTATTGTATCTCCAAAACCATATCTCAATGGGAGCCAATTCCGCCATGGCTCTGAAACCGCGGGGCAATTCCAGAGGACGGGCTCGGGCGCGGGGGCTCAATGAAAATCTAGCGCGTGAGATAATGGAATTGCACACGCTTGGTGTTAACGGTGGCTACACCCAAAACGATGTAACCGAATTTGCTAAAGTTATTACCGGCTGGTCGATGGGAGGCAGAGGTGGTGGGCCGGAGGATGCCAACGGATTTCGATTTAAACGCTGGATGCATGAGCCTGGCCCCAAAACTGTTCTCGGCCAAGTCTTTGAAGGTGGCGGCGAAAGTGAAGGTATAAATGCTCTGAAGATGCTCGCCCATCATCCTTCAACGGCAAAATTTATTGCAACAAAACTGGTGCGTCATTTTGTATCCGATACACCTCCCGCATCTGCCATCGCGAAGATTGAGAAAGTCTTTAGTCAAAGCCAAGGCGATTTAGCCAAAGTTAGCGAAGCCCTCATAGATCTTGAAGAAGCTTGGCAGGAACCGCTGAGTAAAACCAAGCGTCCTTATGAGCTTGTAATATCTACCTACCGCGCTCTGGGCATCAAGCCACCGAATAAAAAACAATTCCTAAAAGCATTGGGAGAACTTCATCATACGCCTTTCAAAGCAGCTTCTCCCGCCGGATGGTCGGACAAAGCTGAAGACTGGCTGACGCCGGAAACGCTGATGCGCCGGATCGAATGGACGAGGGCTTTGGCTGCCAAACTCCCGCGCAGTGTTAAGCCTGAGGAATTATTTGCCGACACCATCGGGGCAGTGGCTTCTCCGCAAACCAAACTTTGGGTTAGCCGCGCGCCGTCGGCCGAGGAAGCCATCGCGCTCATTCTCGCCAGCCCTGAATTCCAACGGAGATAGAGCCCATGCAAATATCACGGCAAATATCACGGCAAATATCACGTCGCACACTTTTGAAAACGGCCGGCAGTGCAGCCTTGTTGAGCGCCGCCTCTCCCGGGCTTGCCTTGGCAAACTTGCCAACCAACAAGCGTTTTGTGACCATCAATTTGCGGGGTGGCATGGATGGCCTTACTGCCGTGGCACCTTACGGCGACCCTAATTACCAGCGCCTTCGCTCGTCCCTCGCCATAGCCAAGCCGGGAGAAGAAAAGGGTGCCCTCGACATCAATGGCTATTTTGGCTTCCACCCCCAGCTCGAGCTTCTAAAACCGCTTTATGACAAAGGCCAGCTTGCCATCCTCCACGCGGCGACAACAAATTATCGCGGACGCTCACATTTTGATGGCCAGAACATTCTCGAGAACGGCACGGCGAAACCATATGGCGCGGATAGCGGCTGGCTCAATCGGTCGCTTAATCTACTCAGTGACGGCGAACGCCGCTTAGGGCTTTCAGTAGGTCATGCGGTACCGCTGATGTTGCGGGGACAAACCAATGTGCAAACCTGGGCACCCTCTGCCCTGCCCGCGGCCGAAGGAGATTTCCTGGAGCGCCTCATGCGCATATACCAATCTGACCCGACATTCAGCAGCGCGTTAAGTGAGGCTATGAAGTCGGCTGAGCTCACCTCGAATGTGATGGCAAATGAAATGGGTAATGGCGGCAAAAAGCGGAGCCGCCGGGTAAACCTTAAAATTCTTAGCGAAGCCGCTGGTAAGTTTCTGGCGGCTCCAGACGGGCCGCGTATCGCCGCAATTGAATCCGGCGGCTGGGACACCCATGCTGGTCAAATTGGTCGTCTTGGTGGCAAGCTTAAGGAACTCAATGCAGGCCTTATCGCTTTGCAGCAGAATTTGGGCGACGCCTGGCGGGACACGGTGATCGTCGTCGTCTCAGAATTTGGCCGCACCGTCGCGGCCAATGGAACGCGCGGCACCGATCATGGTACGGGAGGGCTCGCACTCATTTTAGGCGGCGCTGTAAAGGGCGGCAAACTCATCGGCGAATGGCCGGGCATTGCTGAGCAACATCAATTCCAAGGCCGCGACCTTGCCCCCGTCAATGACTACCGCAGCTTGTTTAAAACAATCCTGCATGACCATTTAAGCGTTCGTGAAAATCACCTCGAAGACACGATCTTCCCGGAAAGTCGAAAGGCGAAGATGTTCGACGATTTAATTCGCCCGACCTAGCGTAACTCAGCCACCCCTCACCGTGTCAATCACAGCGAGTGCATCTGCCGGGCAAGCGTCATCGCGCCAGGCGACGTGGTCATCGGGGCGGATGAGGACGAGTTTGCGGTCATAGATTTTTGCGATATTGGCCTGATCAATGTCTTCGACTGTCAGCGGCACACCACGCTCGGCAGCTGCCGCAACCAGGGCTTCGACAGACACGTCAGGATCAAAACGCAAAAGCGTAAAGCCGCGGCCAAATAGATCGAGGGTCGATTTTTCCTCACCGTCGCCGATCCAAGCATGCGGGGCACGGTGACCAGGGCGGGCAGTTTCGGTATAGACCATCGCCTCAAATTTTGGCTCCGGCGTCCCATCCGGCACAATGATCGGCGAGCCTTCATAGCGATAGCCCAGCACAACCCCATTGGTGTCATATTCCCGGTCCATTTGCAGATCATAGAGCTGTTGGGTGAAGTCTTTTCTGAAGGCCTCGCCCTCCGGCGTGTCTTGATCGATCTCCGGACTGTTCGGTAATTTGGAAAACTGGACAAAGTTTCGGGCACCCTCATCGGTAATCATTTGTGCCACGGGACGTCGCTCCGCATCATAGCTTGCCAATAAATTGTCGCCGCCCCAGCCTTCCAGCATGGCCGTCAGCTTCCAGGAAAGATCCATCGCTTCCTGGATACCGGTATTCATGCCAAAGCCGCCGGTGGGCGACATCTGATGAACTGAATCGCCGGCAAAATGAACCCGCCCAACCGAATAGCGATCCGCCACAACACGTTTCCGCATCCACGGTAGGACCGACAGAATTTCAAATTCAAAATCCTGACCAACAGCTTTTCGAATATAATCAGCCGCCTCATCGTCAGTGATTTCCGTGCCGAGCGGTAATTTCATAATACTGAGACGCCAATATTCCTTGCCATTGATCGCAACAATATCCGCCCACATGCCGTCTTCGTTAAACATCCATTGCATGGTCGCCCGGCCTTTTTCGAAAAGCACGTCATGATTGGTGGATTTAAAGAAGACATTGATGTTGAAGCTCAAGCCGTGATCACCGACAAGTTCAACCCCAAGCGTGTCGCGGATTTCGCTTTCAGCGCCATCGCAGGCAATCATATATTGCGCGCGAATGACTTTTTCCTCGCCGCTTTTTTCATCCGTGACATAAGCCGTCACGCCGCCCGCATCTTGTTCAAAGCGATCCAGGCGCGTGAAGAACATTTGCGTCACGTTCGGCATCTCGGCAGCTTCATCGCGCAGTAACGGATCAAACCAGATTTGCGAGCAACGCTGCATGAATTCAGGTGAATAGGGCTGCACGACATCCTGGCGGGCCGGAAATTCATAGCGGCCGAGTTCATAGCCGGTGATCGATGTCAGAAAATGAATATTGCGCGGAAAATCTTCTGGAATGCTGAGATCACGCACTTTTTGGCCGATCCCCCAGCGGCGGCAGAACTCCTGAGTGCGGTTGCCGACTTGGTTCATTTTTGGATGGCCGACAGAGCCATCACGGCGCTCGACCATAACACAATCGACGCCGCGCCAACCAAGATCAATCGACAGCGCCAAGCCAACCGGCCCACCGCCAATGATTAAAATTGGTATCTCAATATCTGGATTACTCATTTAACCACCCCTTATTATTTGCTGCATGATAGCAATCAAATACGAAGCTGCAATTCATTTATGACTACAAAACAGGCCGCCTCCTAAGAGACGGCCTATTAACAATTGTAAGGGACTGCGACCGTCATACGGCCCTAATCTGTTGCAGAAACTCTTCGACTTGATGCTGCAGAGAATCCGACTCGCTTTTGAGCGTTCCCACAGCGTTACCGACATCCTGAGCAGCCTCGCCGGTTTTTGTCGCCGCATCAGAGACCGAGACGATATTCGTCGTCACTTCCTGAGTACCAGCTGATGCTTGCTCGACATTACGGGCAATTTCAGAGGTCGAGGCCCCCTGTTCTTCTACAGCCGCAGCAATATTTGTCGTGATGTTGTCGATCTTACTAATTGTTGTCGTGATACTGCCGATTGCCGTTACCGATTCAGCCGTGGCACTTTGAATACCGGCAATTTGAGCGCCAATTTCCTCAGTGGCTTTTGATGTTTGATTGGCAAGGTTGCCAACTTCTGAGGCAACGACAGCAAATCCCTTTCCAGCTTCACCGGCCCGCGCGGCTTCAATCGTTGCGTTGAGAGCCAGTAAATTGGTTTGGCTGGCAATATCATTGATTAGCTCAACAACCTCGCCAATTTTTTCGGCCGCTTCAGCCAGACCTTGAACTTTCTCGTTTGTGGCCTCAGCTTCGGTTACCGCTCCGGCAGCGATCGTTGCGGATTCGTTTACTTGTGAAGAAATTTCCGAAATCGATGCCGAAAGCTCTTCTGCGGCGGCAGCAACTGTTTGAACATTGGCCGCGGCTTGTTCTGCAGCGGCGGCAACGGTTGCGGCTTGGCTGTTCGTATTATCAGCCGTCTGGTTTAATGAATTTGACGTATCGCCAATATTTCCAACGGCCGAGTTAACCAACGACAAGACACCGCTTACGCTGGCACCAAAATCTTCCGTTAACGTGTCAATTTTAGCGGCACGCTCGGCTTCGACACGCGCTTTTTCTTCACGCTCAGCCGTCTCTGCTTGCTCAGCTTCACGCTCACCTTCGGCACGGGTTTCTTCTGCCTCCCGCGCAGTCCGTTCTGCTTCGACTTCAGCCTGCCGTTTTTCGTCGGCGCGGGCAATTTCGCGTTCACTTTTTGCCTGCTCTTCTTGGCGTTCACGTTCTTTAGCGTGGTCCATTTCTTTACGTTGTTCTTCAGCTTCTGACTCGAG